>Ga0207733_100051_pt1 | contig 128602 bp, 120 predicted proteins | sample A23P3SouthBayCA_FD_187735 | JGI IMG/M metagenome (GOLD analysis project Ga0207733, IMG submission 187735) | Aerobic enrichment media microbial communities from Eden Landing Ponds, California, USA - A23 P3 (SPAdes) | ecosystem: Environmental > Aquatic > Marine > Unclassified | place: Emeryville... | reverse complement strand
CTGACCTACCCGATGGAGATCGGTCGTAATATCGACGAAGTCCTCCGCTCGCTGCGCGCACTCAAAAAGAGTGATGATGACGGCGTCGCTGCTCCCGCGGACTGGCCGAACAACGAGAAATTCGGCGATCAGGTCCTCCTGTCACCGCCGGGTACCGAAGCGGACGCCGAGGTGCGCAAAGCCGCCGCTGCTGACGACGACGAACTCAACTACTACGACTGGTGGTTCGTCACTCGCGACCAGTAACAGACTCACAGTCCCACAGATCCACAGCCACCGACTGCAACCCCCGGCGGCACCCTCTGTTGGGTGACCGCAACCGAACCCGACATTACCCAACTGTACTATGATCGATCCAGTCATCGCCAGCAGACTTCAGTTTGCGGTGACGACGATAGTCCACATCATCTTCCCCGTCGTGAGTATGGGGCTCGCGCCCTTCCTCATCTATTTCACGTGGAAGGAGATACGGACCGGCGCACAGGTATACGAACAACTCCGCACCTTCTGGACGAAGATCTTCGCCATCTCGTTTGTCGTCGGCACCGTCACGGGGATCGTCCTCGAGTTCGAGTTCGGCACCAATTTCGCGGCGTTCGCGACGGCTGCCGGCGAACTCTTCGGCGGCCCGCTCGCCCTCGAGGGGATGATGGCGTTCATGCTCGAGGCGACGTTCTTGGGCATCTTCGTCTTCGGGCGCGACCGGGTGGGCGATCGGCTCTACATGCTCTCGAGCGTGCTCGTTGGACTCGGTACCTGGCTTTCGGCCGTTTGGATCCTGGTCGCCAACTCCTGGATGCAGACGCCCCGTGGCTACGAGGTCGCGACAACGAGCGGCCAACCGATCATCAGCCTCGTGGATCCGATTGCGGCGTATGCCAATCCACGCTTCCCGTGGATGTACGTCCACATGCAGAACGCGGCAGTCCTGTCGGTTGCGCTGTTTCTGACCGGTGTCGCTGCCTACTTCGTCTGGACGAACCGTGACACCGAGTTCTGGCGGATGACGATGAAGATCGGTCTCGCAGTCTTGCTCGTCACCGCCCCGTTTCAGGCGATCCACGGCGACGCCTACGGCCGCCACGTCGCGGACACGCAGCCACAGAAGTTCGCCGCCATGGAGGCACAGTACGAGACCGACTCTGGGGTCGGACTGAAACTCCTGGCGGTTCCGACGAGCCTGAGTGATATCACCGATCCCCACGCCGACGACCTCTTCGTCATCGAAATCCCGTTCGTCGCGTCGCTGCTTGCAAGCGGGAGTGATCCCGGGGCGACCATAACCGGGTTGAACGATATCAACTCGGAGAGTCCGCCGGTCGCCATCGTCTTCTGGGCGTTCCGGGCGATGGTCGGCCTCGGGATGTGGTTTATCGTGCTGGCGTTCTGGGGTGGCTACCGCTGGTACCAGGGCTCCCTGTTCGACGACGATCTGCTGGCGAAGGCGTTCATGGGCTCGTCGGTGCTTGGCATCTTCACCGTCGAAGTGGGCTGGATCGTTACCGAGGTGGGCCGCCAGCCCTGGGTCATTCAGGGCGTGATGAAAACGCATGCGGGCGTCTCGTCGTCGCTGGGCGGGACGGAAGCGCTCGCCACGCTGGTCGGCTTCGTCGGGGTGTACACAGCGTTGCTCGCCCTCTACTGGTACGTCGTGATCCGGCTCATCCGCACGGAAGCACCGACCCGTCCACCAACGCCGAAGCGTGAGACGAACATCCCCGAGGAGGTTGTCTCGAGCGATGACTGACGTATCGATCGCGACGGCGACACTGGCCCTCGCTAATGGGCCGCTCTTTGGCCTGCCGCTCGAGCGGCTCTGGTTCGGGCTGGTGTTTGCCGTCTTCGGGACGTTCCTGTTTCTCGACGGGTTCGACTTCGGTGTCGGCGCACTGTTTGCCACGCGGACGACCGACGGAGAGCGCGAGCAGTTACTGGCCGCGATCGGCCCGTTCTGGGACGGCAACGAGGTGTGGCTGGTCGTCTTTGGCGGCATGCTGTTTGCCGTCTTCCCGTCTGTGTACGCGACGCTGTTCAGTCGCCACTACCTGCTGATGTTCGCGATTCTGGCCGCGCTCATCGTGCGCGGGCTCGCCCCCGAGATGTACGAACAGCGCCACGACGAGGACTGGCAACGCTGGTGGGGCCGGGCGTTCGTCGTCGGGAGCATCGCGTCGCCGTTCTTCCTCGGTGTCTTTGTCGGCAACTGGCTGTTCGGCGTCGAGGGAATGGCGTCGATCGCGAGCCTGCTGGCTGGCCTGGCCGTCGTCGCACTCACGATCGTCGACGGTGCTGCGTATCTCGGACTGAAAACACGGGGCGATGTCCGACTCGAGACACAGCCACTTGGCCACCTTGCGCAGGTCGCCTACCTCCTGTTGGCGGTCGCGACGCTGGTCGTCGGCAGTCGGTCGTCACCGCACGTCGCGTTACTCTCGCTTCCGACGCTCGGCCTGCTCGGGCTGACGGTCGTCCTCGCCGGCGTTCACGTAGTCGCCGGGTGGGCTGGTCGCTACTATCTGGCCTTTGGGGCCGTCGCGGGGCAGGTGTATGGACTCGTCGCACTCGCGGCGACGCTGCTGTTCCCGCTGATCGATCCGGCGACTGGGCTCACGGTCGCGGATGCGATCGTGTCGCCGCTGTCGCTGAACCTGATGACCATCGGCTCGTCGATCTTGCTGCCACTGGTCGCGACGTACTTCATCGTGCTGTACTCGGCGTTCAGCGGCCCCGTCGAAGAGGGCGAGTCCTACGCGTAGGTTCGCGACTCTTTTCGGACGCGAGCGACCTCGTCGCTCATGACGTTGCAGTCCCTAACGACGATGTGATTGCTGTCATAGCCACTGTCCGTCACGACGGCTCGATCGCACGACGGCCCTACATCCGTCTGTGAATCGGTTCTGGTGGGACGAGAGACGGTCATCGCGTGTGTCCGAGGACTTACCCGCTTATCAGTAGTTAGTAGCACGATTTCTTCATCTAGAATACTGTGTGAAACACGCGGTAAGTACAGAGGAGGTGTTCAGCACCTCGTTCCTGACTGATTCTGAGTAGATGATTGCCCGATGTGATACAGCATTCAGACGTATTTGACGAATTACGTGTTTGTAGCAATATATGCGAAAATACCAGCCAGAACGACCAGAACCAGCATTTGTACTGTGATTAACAGTAGCCGTTCTTTGAGACCTGTCCAAAAACTGTCCCACTCAGATGCCATACCAGCATGCAACCATTAGTTTACATATAAATGTTGCTAATAAATATGTACCTGTCGTTATTGAATCTGGTTGCTAGATTTTTCACACTCTGGTGTAAGTAAATAAAATGCGTTTCCAACTACTGTTATGGTTGCCCACATCCGGTTCTGCGCGTAGTTGCTAGAAAACTCGAGCAGCAGCAGCGACAGCACATACGGTCTACGGTCCCTATCTCCCGGTGTACCGCCCCTCTCGCTAGCACTGACTGACAGTGATCCATATCAGGTACGACAGTTCAGGCGACGATCGCGAGGTAATCGAGTCCGAGTTCACATCGGGATCAATTACGTCCCATGCCACTTGCGATAGAAGCCGACGCTGAACAGCAACAGGAGCAGCCCAATTCCGATGCTCCGGAAGAACGAGCCGTAATCGCGGCTGAGATACAGTTGTAGCAGGCCGACGCCGACGAGTACCGCGATTACGAGGATCGATAACACGAGCATCCACGTCGCATCGTCGACCGTATCAGTGCTATTCACGGCTGGATCCACCCCGTCAACGGTGACTGCAGGCGACAGCGGTTGCTCACGATGTCTCTCCTCGAGTCGTCTGCTGGGTTGCTGTGTCTAGCTGGCATATACGGGGTACCGAGTCCGGGATAACGAGGGTGGGAGGAGTCAGTGAGTCGTCGCCTCGGGCGAGAGACCGATTCCCGCCAGTAGGAGGCCGGCGGCGACGATCAATCCGAGTCCGAGTGCCGTAACGATATCGCCGAGTCTGAACATCCAGACGGCCGTGATGAGGCTCGCGAGGACCATCGCGACGCCGCTCACGAACAGGGAACTGTTGTACGGCTTGTGTCCATCGTTCTGTGGCATGAGTTGGCTCACATGTGGTACAACGGCCCGAACGCGCTAAAGTGGTGACCTGCTGGAGAGTATTGTCCGCTCCGGCGGGCACTTCGAGGTTCGAGGTAATAATTGCGAAACAGGGTCTCGAGTCGGACATGCGTTGTTACGGTAGCTCTCCTGTCATCTGCACCCAGCCCTTGATCAGCGCGTTCACGTTGTAGAAGATGACGCCGACGGTGAGAAGCGACGTCGCGAGGTAGATGAGAAAGCCCACCGGACCACCGACTGTGGCACCGAGGAGGCTGCCGGCGAGTCCGACGACGGTCAGTTCGAACCACGTGACCAGTATGCGCGAGCCGAGTTGTGGGGGCGACCGTTTACGATCGGATCGGCGGCGTTCGACACCGGTATGTTCCTCGTCATGAATCGAGTCGTCCTCGACTGTGCTCGATCCGTTTCCATCCGTCTTCCTGTTACGATCCATCAGTACGATTCCTCCACGTCGATCGGTCCGCTAAACGCCGAGTACAGCACGCCGAAGTAGACGAAGATCAGCGGTAAGAGAAGCCCTGTACCGATCGACATGAGATTGAGTGGGACCGTCGAGACGATCGCTGCGTCGACGGTCAAGCCGACTGCAGGGTCGATGGTCGGATACATCAGCCCGGCAACGATACTCACGAGACTGAAGACAAGCCCCGCAGCAGCGACGAACGCCACGTAGTACCGATCACGGCTCGTCGCCACGGCGTATACGCCGGCGAGGATGAGCGTCAGCACGACGAGTGCCACCACGAGCGGCGAGACGAGTGCCGACCGAAGATCTGGGACTACGACGGCGATGTACGCAAGCGTCAGAACGACCAACACGAGATAGGCACCGAGCGCGCGATAGCCGTCCGCCTCGAGATCGGCACGGAGCTCGCCCCGCGTCTTCAACCGAAGGAAGGCGACGCCGTCGACGACCGTGAGCGCGACGACGGCCAAGCCAACAACGAGGCTGGGAAGCGTGATAATGGTCGTCGCCCCGAGCAACCAGTTGGCGGTGAACATGCCGAGGAAAAACGGCGCTGCGATGCTGCCAAAGATGAACGCTCGGCCCCACCAGTAGTGCCACCGATCGTCCTCGCGCTGTTCGTACATTTCGGGGGCGAGCCCGCGCACGATGAGCGCGCCGAGGATCGCGAACATCAGCAGGTAGTGACGGCTAAACAGGTTGGCGTAAACGGCCGGAAACGCCGCGAAGAGCGCACCTCCGAAGACGACCAGCCATACCTCGTTGCCGTCCCAGAACGGGCCGATCGCGGCCAGTAACTGCTCACGTTCGTGGCTGTCTGTACGGGTTGCAAACAGTGCGCCGACGCCGAAGTCGAACCCGTCGAGAAACAGGAACATCCCGAAGATGAAAAACACCAGCCCGAACCAGAGGTCTGTGAGTGGCAAGCCGAACAACGGGCCGCTGGCGAGCCAACCACCGTCAGTCATCGGCACCCACCTCGTCCGTCGGCGTCTCCGGACGCTCAGTCGCCGTGAGGTCGGCCGGCGCTGGCGGTCCGCTGCGGACGATTCGGGCGATGACGTAGAGATACAACACGAGCAACGCCAGATAGACGACGACGAACCCGACCAGCGTCGTCGTCGCCTCGGCTCCGGTGAGGCCTGACGAAACGCCGGCGCTCGTCTTCATGATGTCTTGAATGATCCACGGCTGGCGACCGACTTCGGTGACGACCCAGCCGAGATGGACGGCGAGGATGCCAAGCGGCGTCGATGCCATTAGTGCCAAGTGAAGCAGGTCGTCCTCGAGGAGTTGGCCACGCACCCAGCGGTAGCCCCCCCAGACGGCCAGGAGGATGAACCAGAACCCGAGGCCGACCATCGCCCGGAACGACCAGAAGACGAGGGCGACGGGTGGCTGTGGACCTTCGAACTCCTCGAGGCCGCGGATCGTCGCCTGTGGATCGCCACCGCTGGCGAGCCACGACGCGCCACCTGGGATCCCAATACCGAAGATGTCCTTCGCCCGGGGATCGAGGAGGTCCTGCATGCTCGTGGGGAACGCAATGATGTACTCGGGGACGTACGACTCGGTCTCCCAGATGGCTTCCATCGCGGCGAACTTCTGTGGCTGCGTTTCGAACACGTGTCGTGCGTAGAGGTCACCGTGGAGGACCTGCAGCGGCGCAGTGATGATGAGGGCGATGAGCCCGAACTTGAGCGTCGTCTCCCAGAATTCGACGTTTTCGGTCGAGTAGCCCCAGATGTGGTGACGGAACACGAAGTACGCGCCCAGCCCCGCCAGAACGAGCGCCACGGATTCGACGGCGGCGTTTTGCATGTGGACGTACATCCAGATGAATCGCGGATTCAGATACGCAGCGAGCGGATCGACGAGCGTGACCACCTGCTGGCCGTTTTCGGAGACCAGTTCGTACCCTCGCGGCGTCTGCATCCAGGAGTTGGCGACCAGGATCCAGACCGCCGAGAGCCAGGTGCCGATGCCGACTGCAACCGCCGAAATCATATAGAGGACGTTCCCAACGCGCTGGCGGCCGAAGACGAAGATCCCGAGGAACGTCGCCTCGAGCATGAACGCCATCATCCCCTCGAGGGCAAGTGGCCCACCGAAAAGGTCGCCGGCGGCCGTCGAGAACACCGCGAAGTTCGTCCCGAACTCGAACTCGAGGACGATCCCCGTGACGGTGCCGACGACAAAGGAGATAGCGAAGATCTTCGTCCAGAACCGCCGAAGTTGCTCGTAGATGGGCTCGCCGGTCCGGATGTCTTTCCAGGTGAAATAGATAAGAAACGGCGCGAGCCCCATACTCATGACGGGGAAGATGATGTGGACGATCGTCGTCACGGCGAACTGCAACCGGCTCGCAGCGACGGGATCAAGCATGACTGGTGCGTAGCGAAGGTGGCGCTGACACGTCTTTGGTGTGGATATACCAGAAAGAGTGCTTTGATTTGTATGATTTCGCTGTCATACCTATAATTGAGTTTGGACCGTGTTACCTTATAATTCCCCCCCCCCCCCTAACTGTTGGCTCGAGAGTTACGTTCCAGCCGCCGATGTGACGACAAATGGTCGTGAACCCGTCGTTCGACCGATACAACGGCCAGTCGCAGGTCCACAGGTCCGGTTCGTGACTTGCCGACGGAGAGGAACTGCATTGGAAGCCAACGATTCAAATCCCAGTCGTCCCAAGTACCTCTCAATGGGAAACGCTGCACTCCGGGACATCGCCGTCATCGAGGAGATTCCCTTCGCAGACATCGAGGGCCTCGTCGCCGTCGACGCACACAACTGGCTCTATCGATATCTGACGACGACGGTCAAGTGGACCGATAGCTCGACGTACACGACCGTCGGCGGCACTGAAGTCGCCAACCTCGTCGGCATCGTTCAGGGCCTCCCAAAATTCTTCGAGAACGACGTGACGCCGGTGATGGTCTTCGACGGCGGCCCCTCCGAACTCAAAGACGACGAGATCGAATCCCGCCGCGAGCAACGCCGCAGCTACGAGGAGCAACTCGAGACCGCCCGTGAGGAAGGCGACGCGGTCGCCATCGCGCAACTCGAGTCCCGAACGCAACGGCTGACGCCGACGATCCAGGAGACCAGCCGTGAACTGCTCCGACTGCTCGACGTGCCGATCGTCGAAGCTCCCGCAGAGGGAGAGGCCCAAGCCGCCCACATGGTCAAACGCGGCGACGCCGACTACGTCGGCTCGGAGGACTACGATGCCCTGCTTTTCGGCGCGCCGCTGACCCTCCGACAGCTCACGAGCAAGGGCGATCCCGAACTGATGGATCTCGAGGCCACCCTCGCACACCACGACCTCACGCTCGAGCAGTTGATCGACGCGGCGATCCTCATCGGGACGGACTTCAACGAGGGTGTCTCCGGGATCGGCCCCAAGACGGCGCTCTCCGAAATCGCCGACCACGGCGACCTCTGGAGCGTGCTCGAGGCCCGCGGCGACCACATCGAGCACGCCGACCGCGTCAGACAGCTGTTTCGCGATCCCAACGTCACTGACGACTACGAGTTCGAGCCGACACTCGAGCCGGATCTCAAGGCCGCACGCGAGTACGTCACTGACGAATGGGAGATCGAGGCGGACGAAGTCGCACGTGGATTCGAGCGGATCGAAGAGAGCGTCACCCAGACTGGGCTGGATCGCTGGACGTGAGCGAAGCGGGCGTGTGGTCGAAGATTGGTATCCAAAACGGATGGCCGGGAGCGGTGGTCAGCCGCAATGCGCGGCTGACCCCGCGACTCGGGGGAGGGCAGGCCGCTGTACCGACACCGACCGCGAGCGAACGAAAGCACGGCGCTACGCGCCGCGGGAAGACGAACGGCCGAAGGCCGTGAGTCCGTGAGCGAGCGGGCCGACGACCGACCTGTAAGGGAGGGAAGAGTGCTTTTGATCAACCGTTTACCGAGGGACGTCGCGAGCGAGGCGCTCCGTGCCTCGCTCGCGACAGACCGCAGAGTAAAAGGTTGGTTAGAACAGGTGTTTGTCTTCGTCCAGCAGTTTGGCAGGTCCACCGACGTCCCAGATAGTCGTGGAGACGCCACAGTCGGCGACGGCTTCCTCGACGCGCTCGGCGTACTCCTCGGTGGTGTTGACGTAGACGCTGGCCCCGGTGTCGGTCGAGAAGTAGACGGGGATGTCCTCTTCCTCGCGGAGTTCACGAACCGTGTTGAAGATCGCGAGGGTCGCGGGCTGCCAGTAGACCCAGCCCGAGGGGCCGGTCATCGTGGTCGCCGCAAGCGACAGCGAGTCCTGTTCGGCGAGTTCGAACGTGCGCTCGAAGTCGTTGTCCCGAAGCGCATCGCGCATCTCGGCGATCTGCCCGTGGATGTGGGCGTTGCGCGCCTGGAACATGTGACTGTCGGCGGCCTCGCGGTGGGCGTCTTCGGTCTCCTTGTGGTACGGGACGAGTCCGACGACGATTTTGAGATTCTCGTGGAGGTCGGACGGAATCCGCTCGGAGTGACAATCTTCGTCGTTGAGCCCGGTGTAGAGTTGGGAGAACGCGCCGGTGACCGCTCGAGCGGACGACGCAGAGCCGACGCGGGCAATCGTCGAGACCTCTTGTCGTGACGCGTCGAGGTCGGCTGCTTCGGCCAGTGCCATCGCAGCAGCCGCAAAGCCCGACGAGGACGAGCCCAGCCCGACGTTCGAGGGGAAGCTGTTCTCGCTCTCGAGGCGAACCGGATACACGGTGTGGGCGGCGTCGGATTTCGAGCGAGCCTTCTCGACGACGGCCTCGACGCGTTCGTACGCGCGGCCGTCGAGTTCCTCGCCGTCGACGATGAACGTGTCCTCGTCGTAGTCCATGGAGAACTCGACGGTCGTCCGCGTGTGGCTTGGGGCCGTACAGACGCTGATGCTGTCGTGATACGGGAACCGCTTGATGTCGTCGCGCATCCCGTGATACTTGACCAGCCCCTGAATGGGGTGGGCCATGGCCGTGGCTTTCATACCCTGATAGGTGGCTGAGGGCCGCTTAAACCTCACGGCATTCGGCCACCGCTTAGCCGACTCCCGCGTCCGTGGAATCGAACCCGAACGCTGAAACGAACCGGCTCCTACCACACCCCTATGGGCACCCCACGCGAGACACGGCAGGCACAGGCTGAGGAGGTCGTCAATCGACTCGAGGCCGAATATCCGGACTCGACGATTTCGCTGCGGTACTCGAATCGCCTCGAGTTGCTGATCGCGGTGATCCTCTCGGCGCAGTGTACCGACGAGCGGGTCAACACGGAGACGAAGGAACTTTTCGAGAAGTACGATGGCCCCGAGGACTACGCCAACGCGGAGCAGGACGAACTCGCCGAGGACCTGAATTCGATCACCTACTACAACAGCAAGGCAGAGTACATCCGCGACTCCTGTCAGACGATCCTCGAGGAACACGACGGCGAGGTGCCGGATACGATGGATGAACTGACCGAGCTGTCGGGTGTCGGGCGGAAGACGGCTAACGTCGTCCTCCAGCACGGCCACGACGTCGTCGAGGGGATCGTCGTCGACACGCACGTCCAACGGCTCTCACAGCGGCTCGGGCTGACCGAGGAGGAACGTCCCGAGCGGATCGAAGAGAAGCTGATGGAAATCGTGCCCGAGGGCTACTGGCAACAGTTCACCCATCTCTGTATCGACCACGGGCGAGCGGTCTGTACGGCACGGAATCCCGACTGTAGCGACTGTGTGCTGGCGGATATCTGCCCGTCGGAGAAGGGCGACAGCGAGATCGACCTCGCGTCCGGCGAACCGTGGTAATCGGCCGATCGACGACGTACTGAGTCGCTATCGACCACGCCCGACCTTGGCAAGCCCAACGTCTTTTCGGGAATCGCAGCTATCCCCGGTCGGGACCAGTATGTCTGATACCACCGACGAGCGCGAGACCGCCGGCAAAGAGGAACACGGACGTGACGTTCAACTCGAGCACGAGGAGACCGATCCCGAGGAGGCTCGAGACGAAGACGAGCTAACGGAGGAGGAAAAGGAAGCTCGCGAGCGACAGGACGAGAATCAGCGACAGCAGGACATCGAACACAAATCAGATGTCCGAGAAGACGACGCGCTCGAACAGGAGAATCCGGACGCCCATCGAGACGAGGAGCCCTACAACAGCTGAGCCGTCCGGCCACCGCGCGTTCGCGTGATCCGCGTCGAGTCACGTCTCCGGAACGACTAGCGTCGAGAGCGTATCGGTAACGGAGACGGTGACTCGAGCGTCCATCGTCACCGACCCGACCGATCGGTCGTCGACGACGAGACGGACGTCGTTTTCGTTGCGCTCGACCGTAAACGCGAGGTCGTCGTCGGGGAGGACCCACTGACGGGTCTGGGTGACGAACGGCCCAATTGGGGCGACTGCGATCGCGTCGATCGCTGCCGAGACCTGTGGGGCGTCGACAGTGCTGGCGTAGCCGTGGCTGCCGGCGGGCGTCGCCGCGACGACGCCGTCGGCGCGAAACGTCGCGACGGGCTGGCCGCGGCTGTGGACTCCATATTCGGATATCCGCGCCGGTTCGTCGGTGACGAGGGTCACGTCGAACAGCGCGCGGTCGCGAACGACACCGTCGTTCGACTCGAGGGTGACGTCCAGTACCGGCCGCGGGTGACAGACGGCGTCTCCCTCGAGGGCGGCTTCGAGTGCGTCGGGGAGACGGTCGGGATCGACCGACTCGATGCCAGACACCTTCCCGACCGGGAGAACAGGGATGTCGACGGCGGCCCGCGCGAGCGCTGCCAGCGGCGCTTCGCCGACTGCGACCAGCACTGACGGCTCCGTCTCGAGCACGGCGTCGACCTCGTCGCTGACGATCGTCACATCGGCGGCAGCCGACTCGAGGCGAGCACCGATCTCGATGGCGTCAGTGTCGTCCGCTGGGCCATCGACGACGCCGACGACGGGTTCTTCGCCGGCGCTCCACGCGGCATCCATGGTCGTCAGTTCACACGGCCCAATGAAAAGGGTACGGTTGTCGGTCGCCGATCGCGTGCCGGCGGCCGATCCCGCTGTAGTGGCGACGCGTTACTCGTCGTAGGGCCAATCGCCGGTGATCTTCATGCCTTCGGCGAGGTCCTGTGCTTCGAGGTCGGCTGCGATGGCGTCGGGAGCGCGGTGGTCGACGGTCACGTCTTCGCGGGCGAGTGCGACGACGTACGCAGTCAGGAGGATCGCCTGCTCGCGTAAGGTTCGGGACTCGAGTTTCTCGATCGTATCCGCGAAGGTGTGCCCCCAGCCCCGGCCCGCACCCTCGGAAACCGATCTGACGTAACAGCCGGGGATGCCCTCGGCGACGAACGGCCAGTGATCGCTGTGGGGGCCGAGCGTCGGCACCGTCTCGATCGGGTGGTCGTATCGCTCGGCGATCTCGTCTGCGACCTCCTCGAGCGAGTCGAAGCCATGCGTGACGAACTCGAGCGTCCGATCGTTGACGACGCCGTCGTTGTTGACCACCGCTTTGATCGCATCGGCGTCGACCGCCTCGGCGTACCGGGTCGAGCCGACCAGGCCGACCTCTTCGGCACCGAAGGCGACGAACTCGACGCGGGTCTCGAGGTCGTCCTCGCGGGCGGCCAGCGCGTTCGCGAGTTCGACGATCATTGCGGTGCCGGCCCCGTTGTCCATCGCGCCCTCGGCGATGTCGTGGGCGTCGACGTGGCTCGTCACGAGCACACGTTCGTCGGTGTCGGGGCCGAGTTCGGCATGGACGTTCTGGCTCTCGGCGGAGTGGATATCGGCCTCGACGGCGAGCGTGATCGAGTCGCCATCGAATCGGCGGGCCAGTCGCGTGCCGACCTCGCTCGAGACGCCGACGGCTGGAATCTCGCCGATCGGGTCCGCGTCGGTCCCAACGCTGCCGGTCGGTGGCAGACAGCCCTCGACGTGGTTGCGGTAAATGAAGCCGACAGCACCGTTCTCGACGGCGTGGTAGTACTTCTCGCGGCGGTGGAGATACCGATCGTAGTAGTCGGGCACGTCGCTGCGGACCATGACGATCGCGCCCTCGAGGTCGGTCGCCTCGAAGTCCACGGGGAGGCCGTAGCCGAGGTCGACCAACGGCCCGGAGACACGGTCGTCGGGACTGCGCGGCAGCGCGATGCAGTCTTGTGTCGTGTCGCCGGCCGTGATCGCGCTGTCGCCGCGGGTCCAGCCCTGTATCTCGAAGGGCTCGAGGCGGGCGTTTCGTGCGCCGGCGGCGGCCAGTGCATCCCGGGTCAGTTCGGCAGCCTCGCGTTCGCCCTCGCTGCCGGCCATGCGATTGCCAATGTCGACGAGAGACTCGAGATGGTCCCAGCCGACGTCGCTCTCGAAGATCGAGCCGATCCAGGCAGTCATGACTGTCTCATGGGCGGACGGTCGGGTAACTGTACCGCTCGCTCGTCGCCACGGTTGCGCGATGGTGTCGACTGAACGGCTCGACAGCTGTTCACTGTTGCTAACAGGTCCAACTACGAATCTTTTTTACGACGCTCCTGCTCGAAACTGGTATGCGGGAGACGCTTGCCGACTGGCGGCCGGCCATCGACGAGGCGATCGCCGACCTCGTCCCACGCGAGATTGATGCGGACTATCTCGAGACGTTCTTCGGCCCGCCGACCTACGAGTACGATCCCACCGGTATCGAGTGTGCACTGGCGACGCCGCTGTGGGACTTACTCGACCGTGGTGGGAAGCGGTGGCGGGCGATCCTCTTTCTGGTCTTCATCGAGGGGTTCGGCGAGGACCCCGCGGAGTTCCTCCCCTACGCCTGTATACCAGAACTCTTACACAACGGGACGATCATCGTCGACGACGTCGAGGACGGGGCGACGATCCGGCGGGGTGAGCCAGCACTGCACCACGTTTACGGGCAGGACATCGCGCTCAACGTCGGCAACGCGATGTACTTCCTGCCGCTGAAAGTCATCACACGGAACCCGGCCGACCTGCCAGCCGACCGGCGGCTGGCTGCCTACGAGATGTTAATGGACGAACTCAATCGGACCCATCTCGGGCAAGGGATGGACATCTGCTGGCACAACGACCACGATCTCCGGGTCAGGACCGACGAGTACCTCGAGATGTGTGCATGTAAGACCGGCTGTCTCGGGCGGATCGTCGCCCGACTGGCCGCGATCATCACCGACCAGTCCACGGATGTCGAGGAGGCGGTCGCCACGTACGCGGAACTGACCGCCGTCGCCTTCCAGATCGGCGACGATATCTTAGATGTCGAACACTCGCTGGGCCGAGCCGGCGAGTTCGGCAAGGAGTTCGGCAACGACATCCGTGAGGGCAAGCAGACGCTGCTGGTCATCCACGCAATGGAAGAAAGCGAGCCGGAGCGTGCCCGACGACTCCAGACGATCCTCGAAGCTGAGGACAACACCGACGAGGAGATCACCGAGGCTCTCGCGATTCTCGAGGAGACCGGCAGCATCGAGTACGCCCGCGAGCGTGCCCTCGAGCTGGCTGCCGACGCGCGGGCGGCGATCGACGAGGTGGACTTCGACGCCGAGACGACACGGAAGCTCGAGGAGTTCACGGAGTTCGTCATCGAACGCGACGTATAACCGCTCGTGTCTACTACAGCCGACGGTGTTCGTGTCCGGCCATGAGGCGGTCGTCGGCCCAGTCGATGTCGACGGGGTTGGGTGGGTCACTCGTCATGTTATCGCGGCTGACGATCTCGAGGGTTCGGTTCCTCGCGTCGGGCGTGAACGGCGACGACGCCATCACCTGTGCGACATCGGCCCGCGGAATCGACCCCGAGAAGGAATTACCGCCCTCGTTGACCACGATCGCACCGCTTGGTGGATCGTTCGTGAGTCTGCCGGGACGGACGATCGTGTAGTCCAGTCCCGATCGGCGTAGGGCCGTTTCGGCGTCGTGCTTGGCCGACAGCGTGCCCCGGATCAAGAGCCGAGCCGGAAGCGATAGCCCCGCTTTCGAGGTCCCGACGCCGATCGCGCTCTCGAGGACGAAGTAGGAGACGCCGGCTCCGACGGCGGCGGTGATGAGGTTGATCACGCCGGTTCGATCGACCAGTTTGGTGCCGATCGTGTGGCGAAACCCCGACGGCGTTCCGAGCGCACAGTAGACGATATCGCAGTCGTCGACCGCCGCGACGGCGTCGGCCGACTCGAAGAAATCGGCGACGAGCACGTCGTCCGCCCCGTGTCGCTCGAGCATGTCGACGTTCGCGTACGACCGCGTGGTCGCGCGCACCGAGAGGTCGGTCGGCCGCAGGACGGACAGGAGTTCCTGTCCGGTCTCCCCGCTGGCACCGGCAACGAGGGCTCGATCGAAATCGCGTGAGCGAGTCATCGGACGAGTTACCGCACGGACACTGAAAATGCTCACCAGCAGTTGCCGATCATGACTGTCAACGCACCGAATATGAACTGCCGTCGGCCGCTCGTGTGATCGGTGATCGGTCCTATGCGTCTCTGTCGTCGTCACCGCCGTCGGACTGGAGTCGCTTCGTCGTCTTGACTAGCGGATGGCGCGCGTAGTCGACGACCTCAATATCGTTGATTTGCTCTAACTCCTCTTTTTTGGCCGTGTCTGCCATCCCTAACTCGATCTCACGGTCGATGACGATGACGTAGGCGTCCATCTCGGCGATCCCGAGCCGCTCGGCCGCGAGCACACGGTGGTGGCCGTCCGCCAGCAAAAGTGTCCCGTCGTTGTCAATGACGACCAGCGGCTCGGCCAGCCCGCGCTCGAGTTCGTATCGCCGGCCCTCGAGTTCGTCGGCGTACACTCGGCCCTGTGTGGGTGTCAGTTCTGACAGGGGAACGGTGCGGCGCTCCTGAGTCAGACTGATCTCGTGGATCTGTTCTAAGGTCCGCATCAGTTTGCCGACTTTTTCAGGTGTCGCACGTTCGATCTGGCTGCGGATGACGTCGGCGTTCGAGATGATCCCGACGAGGTTGCCCGCGTCATCGACCACGGGAAGTTTCTGGATGCCGGACCGGAGGATAACCCGGGCGGCATCGTTGACCTTCATATCGGGGTGGGCGACCAGCAACTCCGTCGCCATGATCTTGAAGATCGGATCGTCGTCGTCCGCAAGCAGCAGGTCGCGGGCGCTGATGAACCCCTCGACGCGGCGGCGCTCGCAGACGGGAAAGCCGCTGTGTTCGTCGCTCTCGGCGATTCGCTTCGCGACCTCGCCGACCCTTTCGTCGGGCGACACTGTCGCGACATCGCGCGTCATGTAGTCTTTGACCCGGGGCTTCGTCCGGTCCGACACGACCTCCATGGGCGATTATACGGGCGCCGCGCGCAAAAGCACTGTCTTCTATTCGGGGCTGCAGTTTGCGGACCGCGTCTCCGCCGTAGCGAGGGCAAGCGCGATACCGCCGGCGGTGAGCAGCAGTGAGACGACCGTTAGCCCGACTCGAGGTGAGAGGATCACAGTGGCGACCCCGAGGACGGGACTAATCAAAACGAGCGTTTTGACGGAGGTAGGAGTGGCACTGACGAAGTGGACGAGGGCAGCGTACAAGCCGAGGCCTGTCGCATGGACCGCAAAGACGGTTGTGAACTGGAGTTCTCCGTTCGCAGCGAGAACGAAGCCGCCGAGGCCAGTGAGCGTCGAGACGCCCGCGATCGTGTCAGTAAGCCACTGCTCTATAATTCTCATCTTATTTGTTGTATGGAAACAACGATGGAGTACGTTGTGCACCGACCGCGAGCTGCTCGACAGCTGTCGACTCGAGTCAGACACCCTTACGCCGACTTGCCGTCTTCCGACCCACCGCGCTGGGTGAATAGCCACTCGCTGGTCTGCGTGTAGGCCCCGACCGGGACCCCCGGCCGCGTCTCGAGTGCCTCGAAAAAGCGGTTGATGATCACCTCTTCGACGATACTGACGATCGATTCGACCTCTTCTTCGTCGTCAGCACTGCCCAGAATGCCGATCTCGAGTTGTGCGCCGGCCATGTCGGCGTGGCCACCGGCGCTGCCGATTCGATCGAACGCGTCTCGAAGCGTTTCGCCGAGATCGACGTCCGCCGCTCGCGAGCGGGCCGAGAGATACACCATCTCGTCGTCGAACCCGAAGACCAGCGTCGTCTCGATCCCCTCCATCGCCAGCAACTGGTCTGCGGCCTGCGGTAACGCGTCCCGGTTGTTGGTCCGATTGACGCTGGCAGCGGCGACTGACTCTCGCTCGATCCGGTTTTTGATCGCCCGCGCGATCGTCTCGAGTGTCTCGCCCTCGAGCGAGGGCTGTTCGATCTGCTGTAAGATCGAGGTGTCGACGTGAGGAGACAGCACTGAGGCGGCCCGGAAATCGGCCGGCGAGACTTCCCGCGTAAAGTCGTTCGTATCGACCCGAATGCCATACAGCAGCGCGGTCGCCGTCGCCTGATCGAACGCGAGATCGAAGTGCTCGAGGTACTCGGTGAGGACGGAACTGGTCGCCCCCGCCCCCTGACGGAGGTCGACGAACGCGCCCGGAACCGGCCCGCGGGGCGGGTGGTGGTCGATGACGATATCGACGTGGAGGTCGGCTGGCAACTGATCGTTGACGCCGGGCCGGGAGTGATCGACTAACGCGAACGCCGAATAGTCCGTTAGCGGGTCGTCGGGAGCCATGTTCCGCAGGTCCAGATCGAGTAAGTTGACCATCGCCCGGTTTTCCTGATGGGAGATCTCGCCGAAGTAGCAGGCCTCGGCATCGACGCCGACGGACTCGGCGATGTCGACGAGCGCGACCGCGCTCGCGATCGCGTCTGGATCCGGGTTGTCGTGCATCACGACTGCCAGCCGACCGTTAATTCCCGCGAACTGCTCGCGCAGTTCGATCGCCGCTTCGGCCGACGCATTCGCCGTCCCCTCGAGTGCGTGGTCGGCGATCGCCTCCGTCGGATCGACGACGTGATCCGCCAGCTCCGCGAACCGATCGCGGTCCGCAGTCGTCGCGTTCCCGCCCAGATAGGCCACGATCGAGACGGCGGGGAACTGGTCACGTGCGTGCTCGAGTGTGGTCCGATTTCCGTCGGTCCGGTCGCCCGCGACGAAGATCACATCCGGTCGATCGACGGCCGCGATGGTATCGGGATCGGTCGGATCCGCGTGCCGGGCGGGCACGCTCTCGTCACGCAACGTCTCGACGGCGCTTTCGTCGTCGGTGATGACGGGCACGCGGCCGTCGTGCTCGGCGACCTGTTCGGTCACCTTCCGACAGACGGTCCCGCAGCCGAGCACGAGCCGGAAAACCATTTGTCGCCGGTTGCGACCCCGAGGGGTAAAAACTACCGGGTCACGTTAGCCCACGACCGCTGCTGCCGCCTCGAGTGCGGCAGACGCGATCGGATCGAACGCCGGCAGGATGACGACCGTCATCACGGCAGCGGCGATGATCGCCGCGTAGAGCCCGGTCGGCTGGGCGAGACGATCCCGGTCGAGAAGCGGCTCTTCGATCCAGAGAGCCTTGACCAGCCGCGAGTAGTAGTACAGCGAGAGCGCGCTATTGACGACGAGCGCAGCGGCGAGGACGAGCAAGATCGTGTTGTCCGCGGCCGCGTTAACCGTCTCGGTGTAGAGCAGGTACTTGCTCCAGAAGCCGCCGAACGGCGGGACACCGGCGAGGCTGAACATGAACACGGCCATCGCGGCGGAGGCGAAGGGTGCCTGTTTCGAGAGGCCGTTGTAATCCTCGAACGTGGGGCCGACGCCCCAATACTCGGCCAGCGCGACGAACAGGAACGCGCCCGTGTTCATGAAGCCATAGACCAGCAAGTGCATCATGGCCGCGCCCATGACGAGGTCACCGGCCTCGGTCGAGAGGGCCGCCAGCCCGATCAGCACGTAGCCGGCGTGCCCGATCGAGGAATAGGCGAGCATCCGCTTGACGTTCTCCTGGGTCGCCGCCGCGAAGTTGCCCAGCGTCATCGTGACGATCGAGAGGATGACGAACGCCACCGTCCAGTCGACGCCGATAACGGCGGTCGTCGCCTCGAGCGGGAACGCCGTCGTGAACACGCGGATCGCGAGCACGAATCCGGCGGCCTTCGAGGCCGAGGAGAGAAACGCCGAAATCGGCGCGGGCGCACCCTCGTAAGCCTCGGGGGCCCAGAAGTGGAAGGGCACGCTTGCAGTCTTGAACGCGACGCCGCCGATCAGCATGAGGATGCCCAGTCCAAGCAGGCCACCCATCTCGCTGGCTGCACCGAGGTTCGCCGCGACGGCCTCGAGTTGCAACGAGCCGGTCGCGCCGTAGACCAGCGAGACGCCGTAGACGAAGATCGCCGACGACAGCGCGCCGATCAGGAAGTACTTCAGCCCTGCTTCGACGCTGCCGCGGTTGTCCTTCAGGATTGCGACCAGCGCGTACGACGGCAGGCTCGTCAGCTCGAGGGCGATGAAGATCGTCACGAGGCTGTTCGAGACTGCCATCATCGACATCCCGGTCGCCGCAAGGATGACCAGCGAGTAGTACTCGGCCTGATAGGTGTGATCGCGCAGGTAGTCGTAGCTCGCCACCGCGACGAGGGCGGTGACGATCGAGATGATGACCATGAAGTACAGCGCCAACTGGTCGACGATGAACTGGCCGTTCATGACGTCGACGACGCCGTAGTTTTCGATCCCGGTCGCACCGACGCCGGCGGCGAGATACCAGACGGCGACGGCAAGCGAGGCCAGCGAGCCGGCGACGGCGGTGCCAGCAAGCAGCGAGCGGTTCGTCGATCCCGGATTGATGCTATCGAACAGGAACAAGACGAGTGCCGTCCCTGCCAGAAGCAGTGCCGGGGCGAGTGCCGCCCACTCGGGAAGCTGGACGAGTGCCATCAGAGCCCACCTCCCTGAATGATCGGATCGATTGCATCTGTTATCATGGTGAAGATCAAGTCAGGAGCCACGCCGAGGGTGATGATCAGCCCCAACAGGACGATCATCGACGCGACGTCGTGGACGGGGGCGCGACCGATCTCGTAGTCGGTCTCGAGTCGATACGGCCCGAACACCGTCCGCTGGAGTGCAAACAGCAGGTAGCCCGCGACGAGGACGATGCCGAACATCGCGAGCGACGTAAACAGCGCTGAGTATGCGAGCAACTCGGAGCCGAACGAGCCGAAGAAGATGAAGTACTCGGCGGCGAAGCCGGACATCAACGGCAGCCCCATGTAGCCGAACGCGCCGGCGATCAACACGCCGACGGCGATCGGCATCCGGTCTGCCATTCCCGACATGTCGGTGACCATCCGGGTGTGGGTCGCGTTGTAGATGACGCCGACCGCCATGAACATCAGCCCGGAGATTAGGCCGTGCGAGACCATCTGGAAGGTCGCGCCGCCGACCCCAAACTGGGTGTACGCGACCAGCCCGAGGATGACGTAGCCCATCGACGAGACTGAGGAATAGGCGACGATCCGTTTGAGGTCGGTTTGAGCGAGTGCCAACATCGCGCCGTAGATGACGCTGATGACGGCGATTGCCGCGATCGGCACCGCGTAGGCCTCGACCTGGTCGGGGAACATCGTGAAATTGAACCGGAGCAGGGCGTAGGTCCCCATCTTCAGCAGGACGCCGGCCAGCAGAATCGACGCTGGCGTGGGGGCCTCAACGTGGGCGTCGGGCAGCCATGTGTGGAACGGCACCACTGGCACCTTCACCGCAAAGCCGAGGAACATGCCGATGAACGCGAGCGACGCAAGCGTCGTCCCACTCAGGCCGAAGAAGCCTTCAGGACCGCCGGCGAGCATCGCCGACGCGATCTCGGGCAGTCCAAAGGAGGTGACCGAGTCGCCGAGCCCGAAGACGAGCGTGACGAACGAACCGAACATCACCAGCGACGCCACGTTCGTGTAGACGAAGAACTTGATCGCGGCGTACTTGCGACGCGGACCGCCCCAGATACCGATCAGCAGGTACATCGGGATCAGAACTGCCTCCCAGAAGACGAACCACAGGAAGAAATCGAGCGCCGAGAAAACGCCGATCAACATCGCCTCGATAAAGAGGATCAGGCCGTAGAACTGCGACTCGCGCTCGTCGATCGGCGTCCACGAGCTAACGATCGCCAGCGTACAGAGGATCGTCGTCAGGACGACCAACGGCAGGCTGATCCCGTCGAGGCCAACGAACCACGAGATCGAGTAGTCGCCGATCTCGAGCCACGCCGCCTGTGATTCGAACGCCAGATCGCCGTCGAGCAAGGCGTTGCCGCTGCCGTCGAAGGCAGCGAACAGCCACAGCGACAGCGCTGCCGGCACGAGGCTGATGGCGAAGGCGAGTTTGCCAGCGATTCGATTCGGCGCGACGAACGTGACTAACGCGCCGACCAGTGCGACTGCGATAAGTGCTTCTAGCATCATGCGAACCACCCTCCGAGAGCGCCGAGAATCAGCAGTAAGCCGATGAACCCGGCCACCAGCAACGCCGCGTAGTTAGTTACGATACCCGTCTGGATGCGTTTCACCCAACTGCTGCTGAACAGACTCACCGTCGACGTGCCGTTGACGATCCCGTCGATGACCGTCTGGTCGAACCGGTCGGCGGCTCGAGCAAGCGGCAGTGTCAGGCCCTCCGCGAGCCAGACCTGGTACTCGTCCTGGTAGTAGTTGCTTCGCAGGACGTTGTACGCGCCACCGAGTTTCTGCGTGTGGCGGGATGGCTCCGGCACGTTGTACAGCGTGTGTGCGGTGAACGCGCCGGCCAGTGCAAGCCCGAGCGACAGGCCCGCACTCAACAGCATCGTCGTCGTCTCGGAGCCGATATAGCTCTCCTCGAAGGCCATCTCGGCGACCGTGTCGTGGTACGCGTGGTAGGTCAGTCCCTCGACGGAGCCGTACTCGCCGTCGAGCCAGAACTCGAGGAAGGAAATCTCGAGGTCGAACAGGCTTGCGACGGGAGCGAGGTTCACGAAGCCGGCGACGGCCGCGAGCGTCCCGAGTGCGAGCAGCGGGATCTTGACCGGCCAGCCGACCGGGTGTGGTTCCTCGGCGGTCTCAGAGCGGGGTTCGCCGTGGAAGGTCAAGAAGACCATCCGGAACGTGTAGAAGCCGGTGAAGAACACGGCGAGCAGTCCCATCGCGTAGGCCGCGAGGATGACCGGTTCGTCCAGGCCGACGGCCAGTGCGTCGAACAGCACCTCGTCTTTCGACCAGAAGCCGGAAAACGGAACGATTCCCGCAAGCGCGAGCGCGCCGGCGAGGAACGTGTAGTAGACGACGGGCGCTTTGTTCTTGAGCCCGCCCATCTTCCACATGTCCTGTTCGTGGTGCATCAGGATAATGACGGCCCCGGCTCCGAGGAACAGGAGCGCCTTGAAGAAGGCGTGGTTCATGAGGTGGAAGACGCCGGCGACGTAGCCGCCGACGCCAAGCCCGAGCATCATGTATCCGTACTGGCTGATCGTCGAGTACGCCAGCACCTGTTTGACGTCGTCTTTGACGACGGCCATCGTCGCGGCAAAGAGCGCGGTAAAGCCGCCGACGAAGGCGATGATCGTGAGCGCGGTCGGACTCAGCGCGTAGTAGCCGAACATCCGCGCGACGAGATAGACACCGGCCGCGACCATCGTCGCCGCGTGGATAAGCGCGGAGACGGTGGTCGGACCCTCCATCGCGTCGGGCAGCCAGGTGTGGAACGGGAACTGTGCGGACTTGCCGAGCACCCCGCCTAACACGAGTAGTCCGGTGATCGTCACCCAGGTCTGGGCATCGAAGCCGAACAGCGTCGCGCCGTCGTCGATCGCGGTTTCGGCCGCGGTGACGAACGATCCCTCGCCGGCGAAGCCGACCGTCCCGAACGTCGCCGCGATGGCGACGACTCCGACCAAGAAGAAGTAGTCACCGAAGCGGGTGACCAGGAACGCCTTCTTCGCGGCCGAGGGGGCCGATTCCGTGCGGAACCAGAACCCGATCAGCAGATACGAACACAGCCCGACGAGCTCGAAGAACATGAACGCCATCAGCAGGTTGTCCGCGAAGACAAAGGCGAGCATGCTGAACGTAAAGAGCCCGAGCTCGGCGTAGTATCGTGGGAGCCCGGTCTCGCCTTCGGCGTTCATGTAGCCGAGGCTAAAGACGTGGACGAGCAAGGCGACCAGCGAGACGATCACGAGCATGAGCGCCGAGAGCGGATCGATCAAGATCCCGAACGTGAAGGCAACTCCCTCGGTGTTCGTTGCGCTGGTGGCCGCGCCGGCCGTCCACTCATACAGCGTCGTGTGATGTGCGTTCCCGCCGCCGACTGCCGCGAACATCACGAGCGAGATCAGCAGCGACCCTGCCGTCGCGATGATTCCCGGGAATGCGCCTTTCTTCGGCAAGTGCTTCCCAAAGAGCAGCGTGACGACGAAGGCCACGAGCGGGAGCACTGCGATCGCCGGTGCGAATCCGAACGGTCCTGTTGCTGTTGCTGCCATCTTACCACCTCATCGTCGTCGGAACCGTGACGTCGACGTCACGGAAGTTACGATACAACACCAGGATGATCCCGAGTCCGACGGCCACCTCGGCGGCAGCCAGCGCCATAATAAACAGCGCGAACAGCTGCCCGGTGAGGTTGCCGTGATAGAACGCGAACGCGATCAAATTGATATTCGCCGCGTTCAGCATGAGTTCGACGGACATCAGGAACAACAGTGCGTTACGACGCGTCAACACCCCGAACAGCCCGATACAGAACACTGCCATCGACAGCAGCACATAATACTGCACGTCGACGGTCATCGACCGTCACCTCCAGCGTCTGCGGACTGACCGGTCGTGCCGGCACTCGAGTCGTCGGTCCCACCGTCGGTCACTGCCGGCGTCGGGCCGCCAGTCGTGCTCGCTTCCTCGCCGGCGCTTGCGAGCGCGGAGACGGGCTCGCCTTCGTCCTCGCGTTTGGCGAGGACGAGCGAGGCGTCGAGTGCGGCGTCGAGTGCGACAGCGACGAGCAAGACGGCGGCGAGGAACGGTTCGGTGCCGCCGATCTGCTGGAGTTCGTCGAAGCCGAACAGCGCGTAGCCGAGTTCGGCTGTGATCGAGATATCGTCGGGGAAGCCAGCCCCTGCGGCCGTTGTCATCGGCTCGAAGGCCGTATTCAGCGTGATCAGCGCCATCACGCCGAACAGTCCGACGGCGAGCAGTCCGGGGACCAGCGTCTTGCCGAGTCGGAGTTTCGGTCCGGTCGTCATGCCTGTACCACCTCGTCCGTGTCGGAATCGTCGCGCTGAGTCAACATGACAGCGAACGTGATGAGGATAAGGACCCCGCCGACGTAGACGAGAACCTGCATCATGGCGACGAACTCCGCCGCCAGCATCACGTAATGAATCGCCACGCTGAGCAGCGCCACACCCAGCAGGAGCGCCGAATGCCACGGGTCCTGCATGAGCACGACACCCACCGCGCTGGCAAGCGTGAGTAACGCAAACAGCGCGAACGCGATCAGCTCGTAGTTCATGTATTGGTAGTTACTGCCCGTTTGCGGGACGGGCGGACCCGTTACTGGTAATCGACCTCTCCGTCACCCTCACCGACCCACGCGTCCCGGTCGGGTTCGCGGGCTGCGAGCGGGTCGATGTCTTTGTACCACGGTACTGCCTTCAGCTGCTCTTTGTTGTAGACGAAATCGTGTTTCGTGTCCGCGGTGAACTCGAAGTTCTCCGTGAGCAGGATGGCGTCGACGGGGCAGACTTCCTCACAGAGCCGGCAGTAGATACACTGGCCGATGTGGAGGTTGTACTGTTCGCCCTGTCGTTGATCGTTCGTCACGATCTGGATCGTGTCGTTCGGACAGACGTTCTCACACTGGCGACACCAGATACACCGCTCCTGGCTGAACTTGTGGACGCCGCGAAAGCGCGGCGAGACGTCGGGTGCGGTCTCCGGATACTCCACGGTGAAGGTGGAGCCGTCCAGTGCGTGTTTCATCGTCGTTGCCATCGATTTGAGTATCCCGATCATGCTATCAGCCCCACGATTACCGCAGTCAGGACGAGATTGGCGAAGGCCAGCACGAGCAGTCCCTTCCAGCCGATCTCGATCAGTTGGTCGATTCGGACGCGTGGCACCGCCGAACGCAGCCACTGCGTCGCGAAGAACACCGCCCAGATCTTGATGATAAACCAGATGATGCCCGGCAGGACGGGGCCTGCGGGCCCGCCGAGGAAGATCGTCGCAATGATAGCCCCACCGAGGAAGATGTGAAGGAACTCACCGAGGTAGATCAACACGAAGTAGACCGAGGAGTACTCGGTTTGATACCCCGCGACGATCTCGGTCGGTGCCTCCGGCGTGTCGAAGGGGTTGCGACCGACCTCCGCGAAGTTCGCCACCAGAAAGAGGACGAACGCGAAGGGGTTGACGAACGCGTACCACGTCGGAATCGAGATGCCCGCGATCTCGACCAGCGTCTCGTGTTGGGCGGCGACGATCTCGCCCAACTGCAGCGTGCCGGCGAAGATCACGATCGACATCCCGGTGATGACCAGCGGGATCTCGTAGGCGATGTTCTGTGCCACCGCACGCAGCCCCCCGAGCAGCGAATACTTGTTCGCCGACGAATAGCCGGCCATCACCAGCCCGAGGCTGGCGATTCCGGAGACAGCGAAGACGTACGCGAGCCCGACTTCAGGGTCTGCGAGCTGAATCCCGTTGCCCATCGGAATGACGGCAAAGCCAAGAAGTGCCGAGGCGACGACGACGATCGGCGCGAGATCGTACGCCGGCCGGTCGACGCCTTCCGGAATCACGAGTTCTTTCGAGAGCATCCGCACGGCGTCGACGATAATAATACCGATCCCCCAGGGACCGAGTTGGTTGACTGCGATCCGATCGGTAAACGAGGCGGTGATCTTTCGTTTCGCCCACGGTCCCGCGAGTGCAGTCATCGTCAGCATCAGGCTTCCGATCACGACGGCCGAAACGAGCGTCGCGATCAGTTCCCCACCGAGGCCGAACCCATCGAGCCCGGTCAGTTCACCGATTCGCTCGGGAAGCAAGACCGTATCCTGCAGCGGGACCGCCGGCAGCCCCGACGCCGCGTCGGTCGCGGCGACAGTTGCGCCGCTCATACTAGCGGTCCACCTCCCCGAGCACGATATCGAGGCTGCCAAGCGAGGCGATCATGTCGGGGATGTACTCCCCTTCGGCCATCTCGGGCAGCGCCGAGAGGTTGTGGAAACACGGACTCCGGATCTTGAACCGACCCGGCTTGTCCGTGCCGTCCGCGCGGATGTAGATCCCGAGTTCGCCCTTCGCACCCTCGACGGAGCGATAGATTTCGGTGTCCGCGTCCGGTTTTAGCGTCCGCGGGACGTTACTCTGGACGGTGCGTTCGTCCTCGGGCCAGTCCTCGAGCAAGTCGAGACACTGCTCGATGATCTTCGCGGACTCCTCGACTTCCTGCATGCGGACGAGGACGCGGCTGTAGTTGTCACAGCCGTCCTTGGTAACGACGTCCCACTCCAAGTTGTCGTAGTAGCCGTAGGGGTCGTCCCGGCGGAGGTCGTAGTCGATGCCCGACCCGCGGGCGACCGGCCCGGTACAGCCGTACTGTTTGGCGACCTCGGGTTCCAAGACCCCGGTATCGTGGGTCCGGATCTGGAAGATCTCGTTACCGGTCAGCAGGTCGTTGTACTCGTCGACCTTCGCGGGGAGCCCATCGAGGAAGTCGCGCGTCTTCTCGATGAACTCCTCGCGGGGTTCGGGCAGGTCCCAGGCGACTCCGCCCAACCGGAAGTAGTTGAACATGAGCCGCTGGCCGGTCAGGTCCTCCAGGATGTCCTGCACGACTTCACGATCGCGCATCCCATACTGGAAGATGGCGGTGAAGTCGCCGTAGACGTCCAGTGCGAACGTCGCGAGCGCGAGCATGTGCGAGGCGATCCGACAGAGCTCGGCACCCATCGTCCGAATGACCTGGGCGTACTCGGGGACGTCGATGTCCGCGAGGTCTTCGGCCACGCGCGCGTAGGCCCACTCGTTTAACAGGCCGGCCGAGACGTAGTCCCAGCGGTCGGGGTAGGGCATGATCTGGTGTCGGTAGGTCCCCTGCTGGCACATCTGCTCCTCGCAGCGGTGCAGGTAGCCGATGTCGGGGTCGACGTCGACGACGGTTTCGCCGTCTAACACCGTCTCGATGTGGAGCACACCGTGAGTCGCCGGGTGGTGTGGCCCGATATTGAGGAACATCGTGTCCGACTCGTCGTCGTGGTGGTCGGGCTGGATCGGATTGGCGTGTTCCGTCAGCGTCACCAGCTGGGGTTTCTCCTGGTCGTAGCCTCGCGAGAGCGGATGGCCCTGCCAGGTCTCGGGCAGGAGGATCCGTCGCGGATCAGGGTGACCCTCGTAATCGATGCCAACGAGGTCGAACGCCTCTCGTTCGTGCCAGTCGGCAGTGCGGAAGACGGGTTCGGCGGTCTGGCTGACCGGCTCGTCGGTCGTGGTCGGGACGACGACCGACACCTCCTGGGTCGGGTCGGCGTACTTCCGGAGGTGGTAGATCGATTCGTACCGGTCCGGATACTCCTGTGCGGTCAGATTGGCGAGGTGGTCGAACCCGGCCTCGTCCCGGAGGTCTTTGAGGACGTCCTGAACGTCGTCCGGCCGGATGACGAATCCGGGCGCGTTCAGGTGATCGTCGCGTGCGAGCGCGCGATCACCGACGATCGCCTCGAGTTCGTCCTCGGTGACTTCGACTGCCGGCTCTCGTTCGAGTCCCGTGCTCATGGTGAATCAGCCCAGTTATAGCGCATGACGAGGTCCTCTTCGTCGATGTCGTCCGCGAGCTTCTGGACGAGTTCGTCCTTCGGCAGGTCGCCAAACTCCTCGAGTTCGTACGGTTTGACGACGACGGGCGTCGACTCGCCGTTGCGGATCCGTTCTTGCAGCTTGAGGATGCCGTAGACGAGCGCCTCCGGCCGCGGTGGGCAGCCGGGGACGTGGATGTCGACGGGGATGATCTCCTCGGCACCCTTCACGACGTTGTATCCTTCCTGGAAGGGGCCGCCGGAGATCGTACACGAGCCCATGCCGACGACGAACTTCGGTTCGGGCATCTGGTCGTAGACCCGTTTCATGCGGGGGCCGAACTTCGAGACGATCGTCCCGGGAACGATCATCACGTCGGCCTGTCGGGGAGAGGCACGCGGCACGCCGGCCCCGAATCGGTCAAGGTCGTGTTTGATCGCGTAGGTGTGCATCATCTCGATGCTGCAACACGCGATCCCGAACTGGAGCATGAACATCGAGTTGCCCCGCACCCAGTTCATGAACTTGTCGAACTTCGTGAGGATGAACGGGGTCGATCCGAAGGCCTCCCGGAGCTTGGAATTAAAGCGGTCGTCGGCACCCTCACCGATCCGCGAGTCGCGGGTGTCCGTCGACGGTGCGGTGCTATCGTAGATCTGTTGGCGTGGTTGTTCGCTACTCATGGTCTGTCAGTATCCAGTTGGCGGGGTGTCCGTGCCCACTGTACCGCGCCTGTGCGCCACGCCCACGCGAGTCCGACGAGCAAGATGGCGACGAACGCCAGCATCGGCCCGAGAGCGCGGGCAAGCGGGATATCCGCCGCGAGCGCATCCTGGTAGGCGACCGCCCAGGGGAACAGGAGGACGGTCTCGATATCGAAGACGAGGAACAGCAGCGCAACCATGTAATACTGAATATTGAACCGGACGCGCGTTCCGCCGGTCGGAATCTCGCCACTCTCGTAGGTGGCGCGTTTACTCGTTTCGGGAACCGTGGGCCGCAGGAGATACGATACCGTGATCATACTGAACGGTATCAGTACCCCGACGAGCGCCAGTGCCCCGATGGCGATCCAATCATTCATCTGGGTAACGTTCGGGGCTTCAAACCGCACGCACATAAGGGTTGATCCTTCGTTTTTCCGGGAAACACGGGCCACAACCGGATTTCAGCGTGAATAATCCCCATGTGAATAGTCACATGATCCTATATATAGATACCTGGAGATAGACCCGACCGGTAAACCGATATTACTCGCCGTCGAATCGGCCGGCAGTTAGCACTCGAGCGGGCCTGTTCTCCGTCAAGCCGGCGTCGGCACCCAGAAACAGTCGTAGCGGCTGATATGCCACCGGATGTCGAGACGGTACCGTCCCTGTCTCGAACGCAATCTACTCGTTACTGCTCGCGCTCACGGAACGCCGGCGTCCCCTCGTCGTGGAGTTTCCGGGACACAGCTCCGACGCCTTCGCGTAGTCCCTCGTGGTAGTCGACCAACCGGTCGCGAACGTCGTCGTGCTGGCGAGCGAGGATCTGCGCGGCCGACAGCGCGGCGTTGAACGACTTGCCGGCGTCGACGGCGACCAGCGGCGCGCCGGTCGGCATCCCGATGACGCTATCGACGGACTTCTCCTGGACTGGGACGCCGATGACCGGCAGCGGGTACGCGATCGACGCAGTCATGTTCGGCAGGTCCGCGGACTTCCCGCCCGCGCCGGCGATGATAACCTCGAGGCCACGATCCTCGGCCGTCTCGGCGTAAGCCGTCATTAAGTCGGGCGTCCGGTGGGCCGAGGTGACGTAGGTCTCGAACGTGAACCGCTCGTCGGGCGCGCTCTCGTAGTCGGTCTGCTCGGCGAAGCCGAGTTCGTCGACGAAGGCGTCGTAGGCACCCCGCCGCCGGCCGCCGGTCATCATCGTCTCGAGGTCGGAGTCACTGCCCATCACAATCCCTACGTCGGGCGTTTCCGCGGCCGGGCGGTCCTGGTCGGCTTCGTCGTGTAGTCGGTCAATCAGGTCGCTGACGCTGTCGCTCATGGGCGATGCTGGTCGGGCGAGTGACTTGAAACAGTGGTAAATGAGACGGGCGACTGTGTGCTACGGCTGGAACGTCACGGCGGCCTCGAGGTCGCGTGCCGTCTCGAGGAGATCATCGACCGAATCGTCGTCTCCGTCGGCAGTCACAGTGACGTGGCCCATTTTCCGAAGGGGTCGCGCCTGGTGCTTGCCGTACCAGTGGAGGGACGCACCGGGCGTCTCGAGGATCTCATCGATATCTCCCAACTGTGCCGGCCCCTCTTCCTCGACATCGCCGAGCAGATTCGTCATCACCGTCGGCGAGCGCAGGGCCGTCGAGCCCAGCGGCCAGCCCAGCACGGCCCGGACGTGCTGTTCGAACTGCGAGGTCTGGGTTCCCTCGATCGTCCAGTGGCCAGAGTTGTGCGGGCGTGGAGCGATCTCGTTGAGCAGGATCTCACCATCCGTCGTCTCGAAGAGTTCGATCCCGTAGACGCCACGTCCGTCCATCACCTCGAGGACGTCTCGCGCGACGTCGTACGCACGCTCGGTGACTGCCTCGCTCGAGCGGGCGGGGACGATCGTCTCCCGGAGGATCTCGTCTTCGTGGACGTTCTCACCCAGCGGGAAGGTGGCGACTTCGTCGTCCCCTTTGACGGCGATGACCGACACCTCGCGCTCGAAGTCGACGAAGGACTCGACCATCGCGGGGCCAGCGACCGACTCGAGGGCGTCCTCGGCGTCGGCTTTGGATTCGACGGGGACGTTGCCGCGCCCGTCGTAGCCGCCGGTCCGCGCTTTGAGCATCACCGGCGCGCCGTAGTCGTCGATCGCCGCGCGGATGTCGTCAGCATCGTCGACCGCGCGGAACGGCGGCACCGGAACGCCCGCATCTTCGAGCTCGCGTTTCTGGACGAGTTTGTCGTGGATCGTCTCGAGCGTCGACGGCTTCGGGTGGACGGGCGTCCCCGTCTCCTCGCTGATGCGATCCATGACGTTCTGGTCGGCGAGTTCGATTTCGAACGTGAGGATATCGGCGCGCTCTGCGAGGTCACGGATCCCTGCTTCATCGTCGAAGTCGGCAACGATCTGGTCGCGAGCGACCAGCGCCGCCGGACAGTCCGGCGTCGGATCGAGCACGACCACCTCGACACCCAGCGGCGCGGCCGCCTCGGCGAGCATCCGCCCGAGCTGTCCCCCTCCGACTACGCCGATCGTCGGTCCCGGCGTCCGTAGCGTCGTCATTACGCCGCGGTTATCGTCGCCCGCGCTTAAGAATTCTCAAACGGCATGCTCGAGACGCGATGGCCCTCTACCCGTCACCGAGGCGTCCGATCTCGAAGCTGGCACGTCACAGGGTGACGCCGTCATACGAACTCCTGTCGGTCAGTTCCGGCGCACCCGCATGACGGGTTGCGGATTCGCCGGTAAACAGTGACAACAGCCCGTCTCAGGCGCTGCTACCGTTATCCTATAAAAACCTTCGTGGACAACACCCGTGTCGAAAACTGGCTAGTATTACATATGTCTATCGGACTACATCAGTAAGAGTATGACGAGTAACATTTCACGACGCCAGTTGCTCGGTGGGGGGAGTCTCGGCGCGCTCAGCGCGATCGCTGGCTGTCTCGCGACCGGCAGGGGCGCAACGGAAACCGTGACGGAAACCTACCTGACCACTGATCTCAGTTCACTCTCACTCACGACCATCAACGGCTCGATCACCGTCGACGGACACGAAGGCGACGCGATCGAGGTTACGGCCACCAAGGCGGCACCGACCGAAGACATCCTCGAGTCGGTGACCCTCGAGTCCAGTCGGAACGGCGGCCAACTGACGCTCGAGACTGACTACGACACGACGCCGTTTCTGTTTGGCCCCGATCCCAAAGTCGATCTTGAGGTGACAGTCCCGTCAGGGATCCGACTCGCGCGAGCGGAGACGACCAACGGAGATATCGAGACTCGGAACGTGACCGACGACGTGGACGCGGAGACGACCAACGGAGATATCGACGTCTCGCTTACAGACGGCGACGGCGACCTGACCGCGGAGAGTACCAACGGCGAAATCACTGTCCGAGCACCCGACTCGCTCGATGCGACCGTCAGCGTCTCGACGACCAACGGCGACATCTCGATCGACGGCTTCGGCAACTCGAGCACGCCGGGCGACGACTCACTCGAGATGACGCTGGGTGAGGGGATCCGCCGCATCCGCCTCGAGACGACCAACGGCGACGTGACGCTCCAAGGGACCAACACATCGTAACGGGCTCGAACTTGCGAGCACGCGACCGTCGCGCTCGATCGAGCGGTGATTCGTCCGGGGTTCGCGAGCAGACGGCCACCGTAGAACGGTACCTCTTTTACCCGTCCTCCCTACCGCTCGCCTATGACCACGCTCGGACTGGTGGTCGCGGAGTTCAACCGGCCGATCACCGAGCAGATGGAGCAGGACGCACTCGAGGCCGCGACAGCCGCGGGTGCTGACGTGTACGAGACGGTCCACGTCCCGGGCGTCTACGACGCGCCGCTGGCAGCCGACCGCCTCGCACGCCGCGACGAGGTCGACGCCGTCGCCGTGATCGGCACCGTCATCACCGGCGACACCGATCACGACCAGGTGATCACTGACGCCACCGCGCAGCGACTCTCCGACGTGAGTCTCGAGCGCGATACGCCGGTGACGCTTGGCGTGACCGGCCCCGGCATGTCCGCCGCCGAAGCGCGCGAACGCGTCGAAAACGCGGCGAAAGCCGTCGACGGCGCGCTCGATCTCGTCAACGAACTCCCGGATCCCAGTCCCGCTGCTGATTCCCAACAATGACGATGGAATTCACCGACCGCGTAACCCGAGTCGAACCGTCCGCAACGCTTGCCATCTCCGCACTCGCCACCGAACTCGAGGCCGAGGGCGCAGACGTCGTCGACCTCTCCGTCGGCGAGCCTGACTTCCCCACGCCCGAGAACATCGTCGAGGCCGGCAAGGACGCGATGGACGCCGGCCACACCGGCTACACGACCTCCGCCGGCATCCTCGAACTCCGCGAAGCGATCGCCGACAAACTCGCTGACGACGGTCTCGAGCACACGACCGATGAGATCATCGTCACGCCCGGCGCGAAACAGGCCCTCTACGAGATCGTCCAGGCACTCATCGAAGACGGCGACGAGGTCGTCCTGCTCGACCCCGCGTGGGTCTCCTACGAGGCGATGGTCAAGATGGCCGGCGGCGACCTGACCCGCGTCGACCTCTCCGAGACCGACTTCCAACTCGAGCCCGCCCTCGACGACCTCGCGGCCGCGGTCTCCGACGAGACCGAACTGCTGATCGTCAACTCCCCCTCGAACCCCACCGGCGCGGTCTACACAGACGCCGCGCTCGAGGGCGTCCGCGATCTGGCGGTCGAACACGACATCACCGTCATCTCCGACGAGATTTACAAGGAGATCACCTACGGCGTCGAACCGACGAGTCTGGGCACGCTCGAGGGCATGGCCGACCGCACCGTTACGGTCAACGGCTTCTCGAAAGCCTACTCGATGACCGGCTGGCGGCTGGGCTACTTCGCTGGTCCCGAAGACCTGATCGACCAGGCCGGCAAACTCCACAGCCACTCCGTCTCCTCGGCCGTGAACTTCGTCCAACATGCCGGGATCGAAGCGCTCGAGAACACCGACGAAGCCGTCGAAGAGATGACCGAAGCGTTCGAGCAGCGCCGCGACCTCGTCATCGACCTGCTCGACGAACACGACGTCGACGTCGCCGTCCCCGAGGGCGCGTTCTACATGATGCTCCCCGTCGACGACGACGATCAGGCCTGGTGTGAAGGTGCGATCGAAGACGCCCACGTCGCGACCGTACCCGGCAGCGCCTTTGGGACGCCCGGCTACGCGCGGATCTCCTATGCGGCGAGCGAAGAGCGACTCGAGGAAGGGATCGAGCGGCTGGCCGAGGAAGGCTACCTGTAAGCCGGACTCGTCGCGAACGGATTTCCTGTCGCCGATTTCGGTTCGGGTACTCGAATCCGCTCAGATTACTTTCACTGTGATTTAATATTATTTATTTATCCACGGATTGTGTATCGGACATGGACTGCCCGACCTGTGGGAAGTCCCTGCCGACCGAACAGGGAATGCGCCAACATCACACGAAAGTCCACGACGAGCCGCTGCCGAATCGAACCTGTACCGGGTGTGAGTCCGAGTTCTACGACCCGAAATCCAGACGCGAGTTCTGTGACGACTGTAATCCCAACGCCGGGAAGCACAACGGGAACTGGAAGGGTGGCATGGAAACTGCGACGTGTGACCGCTGTGAATCGACGTTCGACTACTATCCCTCGGACAAGCCGGGGGTGTACTGTTCAGAGTGTGTCGAGAACACCTGCGGATTGCTACCCGAGAATCCGTCGGAGAAGGGCGATCGTGTCGTTGTTGACTGTATGGGCTGTGGGACCAATCTCGAGGTTCGACCGACGCGACTCGAGACTCGAAACCGCGGCGTCTTTTGCACGCTCGAGTGCTACGGCGATTGGCTGTCGGAGAACGTCGTCGGACCGGACCACCACCAGTGGGAGGGCGGATCGATCGACTACGGCCAGCGGTGGTGGCGGATTCGACGGCAGGCGCTCGAGCGCGACGACTACGAGTGTCAATACTGCGGGACGAGTGCCGAGGAACTGGGACGGAATCCCGATGTGCATCACCGCCAGCCAGTGCGGTCGTTCGATCAACCCGAAGACGCACACACGATGGACAACGTGATAGCGCTCTGTCGGAGCTGTCATCGCCATGCCGAAGCGGGGACGATCACACTTCCGTCTCACGACGAAAAGTAACACTATTGTGCGATGGCAGTCTATCCATCGAGTGACGTTCCGTGGAGTCCCGTGGTGGCGAGTAAATCCGGAGGATTTACGAGGTACACGGGACTTTGATCGGAGTGAGAAGTCCCGTGGTGTAGTGGCCAATCATATGGGCCTTTGGACGTGTTTCGGTTCAGTCCGTCACGGAAGCAAGCCCATGACGGCAGTTCGAATCTGCCCGGGACTATGACTTCGCAGTTTCGAATCATAACAGTCACGAGTGTACTGTTACAAGTTGCCTTTTACAAATCACAATTCAACCAAGTGCTTGAGCTAACTCTATCAGTCTTTGATACAGTCCTTAACTCAGAACGAACACCGAGACAAACGCGATCAGCCAAGCTGTTCAGACCATCTTAGATGAAATAATAAGTATGGGTCTGGAATCGTAAGGCGGCCTTTCTTTTCGTCCCACTCTAGTGGCTGCTCTTTCGATAATTCGTCAATCATAATCTCGTTCATGTTTTTACAGGCTCTGGATATACTGGAGCCACTCGGAGAACCGCCAGTGCAAATTTCTTCTACACGAGTCTTCAGTTCCTCATACGAAAACGAAAGAGTCGGTGGATCGGTAGATATTGCTTTCAGAATACACCGATAGACATCTCCTTCACCATCTACTAACGTGTAGCTGTTCCTTTCCTTCCCTCTTACCTTAGGGCCACTGTCTAGCATTCCTACTGTGGTACGATGGTCAGTGTGGTCAACAGCATCTCGGAGAATTACCTCGACAGTTTGTGGGGAAACATCAATTTCCGCGAGATCTTCTTCCTTTTCATCTATTTCTAGTTCATAACAAGCTAAGAGACAAAGTTGTTGCATGAGTTGAGGAGATCCTGCAGATTCATTAATAAAAGTTTCTACCACTTCACATGGTATTTTAACATTCAGTGAATCGAAACCCAAGTTTGCGATTTGTCGGAGTTCGTGATCATCCCAGAATCCCATTTCTAATAGCTGAACGCGCCCTCTGAGATCCGGGTCAGCGTTAGTCAAGTCATCTGTTCTATGCGGAACAAGGGCGACACAAACTGAGACCTCCGCCTCAATCATTTCCTTGATAGCGCCCGCTATATCCTCTTTCAATTCTTCATCCGCTTTATGAAAGTCGTCGAGTAATAGGACTTTTTCACGTTTATCAAGATAGTTAATAACGTCTGATACGCTATTCACTTCGTATACATTAGAACCACCGGATGAACTTGAAGCAGTTTCACCGATCTCGGTCTCAGCATTTCCACCCCCCAAACCTGGAAGCTGAATACTAAATCCAAACCTTCCCTTTGACGATATTGATTCACTCTTCTCTGTGTATTCCTCGGTTGTTGAGGGCGCACCGAGCTCATCAAGAATTTTTCTCCACAGTCCACCTACAGAATCTACACCACTCAACGCCACCTTGATTAGTGCATCCTCATCCACCACACTTCTAACTAGAACTGTTTTGCCAGATTTCGATGGTCCTGAAATGGATACGACCTTCCCTGGCGTTCGGAGGCCTCTCTGGAGTTTTGTCTCAAATCTTTTTTCATCCCTGTCGACATATGTATGTGATGGCTGAGTTCCCGGAACAAAGACCGACTCTACGACAGGTTTCATAATGATGGTACACTATTCCTCTTTGATAAATTTTTTGCGTTACATAAATCTAATTCTCCGACTTGTACTATAGCTACCCGCCTCATTAGGGCTACCCGCTATCAGGATTCGAAGTTTGGGATTTTATCCCCACCCGAGACCAATATAATATTTCCCATATTTTGTCGAGAGCCTGTTAGTATGAGCCATCGGCACCGCTGTGGAAGCTGCCAGTAGAACAAAACCCCACAGAAGCAGCCCCTGAATGTCCGCTACCTCGTCCTAACAACTCCATAGTAATCCCTGCGTCCTCGAGAGCCCATCCTATGTTCGGAACGAGCGGTATCCGCGGCACTGTCGGCGAAGCGATAACGGCCGAACTCGCGCTCTCGATCGGGCGCGCCGTCGCGTCCGACGGCTACGATCGCGTCGTCGTCGGGCGAGACGCTCGAGAGAGCGGTGCGGTTCTGACTGATGCAGTGACCGCCGGACTACGAGAGTGCGGTGCGGACGTACTTGAGGCCGGCATCGCCCCAACACCGACGATCGCCAGAGCGGTCCCGCGAACGAACGCGGATGCAGGCATCGTCGTGACGGCCTCGCACAACCCCGCGCCGGACAACGGGCTGAAACTCTGGTCGGCCTCGGGCAAGGCTTTCGATCCTGAGCAACTCGACGCGATCGCCGCTCGCGTCGAAGGCGACGAGTACGACCTCCGTCCGTGGGACGGACACGGCTCGCTCGAGTCACTCGAAGACACGGCGGATCGCCACGCGACGGCGCTGGTCGAGGCCGTCTCGATCGACGAGCCGCCGAGCGTCGCCGTCGACGTCGGGAACGGAACCGGCGCGATCACCGCGCGCGTGCTCTCGGATCTCGGCTGTGATGTCGTGACGCTGAACGGACAGCGAGACGGACGCTTTCCGGGCCGGCCGAGCGAGCCGACACGAGAGACGCTCGGCGACCTCTCGGCGCTTGTCGAAGCGACGGACGCCACGGTGGGGATCGCACACGACGGCGACGCCGATCGGATGCTGGCCGTCGACGAGACCGGAACGTTCGTCCCGAAAGACGTCCTCCTCGCCCTGTTCGCGCGTGAGACTGCAACCGACGGCGACGTGATCGCCGCGCCGATCGATACGAGCATGGCCGTCGACGACGCGCTGGCAACGGTCGGCGCGTCAGTGAGCCGAACGCGGGTCGGTGACGGCTTCGTGGCTGACCGCGCCACGCGGCCCGACGTCGTCTTCGGCGGCGAGCCGAGCGGGGCGTGGATCTGGCCGGACGAGACGCTCTGTCCGGACGGCCCGCTCGCGGCGTGCAAACTCGTCGAACTCGTCACCGACCGTGGGCCGCTGTCCGACCTCGTCGGGGAGATCGAGACGTACCCCATCCGTCGGACGTCGGTCAAAATCGAGAACAAAGCCGCCGTGATGAACCAGGTCCGCGATCGCGTCCGCGACCGCTACGACGACGTCGAAACGCTCGACGGCGTCTACGTCGACGCCGACGACGGCTGGTTCCTCCTGCGTCCGAGCGGCACCGAACCGGTCATCCGCCTCACGGCCGAAGCCCGAGATGAGTTTCGAGCCGATCAACTGGAAGCCGACGCCGTTGGCCTCCTTGAGAACGTGATCGCAACGATGTCGGGCATTCGCCCGTGACCGGGGCCGCTCGTCTATCAGGCCGCCGAAATTCGAGCGCGATGACTGTTTAACGCATCGATAATGAAGTGTCTCGTCTCCATCGGTCGGCGTAGAGACGTGGTGCAACGAACGACACCGCTGCCGTGGGCTGTCGGCTGCGGTCGAACGGAACTACTGCGTAGACAACTGAAAGGATGACTCGGACGTTTCACCGTGACGATACGACCTCGACTGGGGGTATGGACGAATCGAACGGACTGGACACGCTGCTCATCGGGATCGACGCGGGGTGTCTGCCGGTTTTCGAGCGACTGTTCGAAGCCAATCGAATTCCGACCATCGAACGGCTCTGTTCGGAGGGGGTCGCCGCGCCGCTCGAGTCACAAATCCCGCCGTGGACGCCGAGTGCATGGCCGTCGATTTATACCGGGGTTAACCCTGGGAAACACGGTGTAGTCGGCTTCGTCGGTTACGACGGCTACGACTGGCACGTGGCGAGTAACGACGACGTTCACGAACAGTCGCTGTGGACGCTGCTGGACCGGCACGACCGCTCGAGCGTCGTCGTCAACGCGCCGGTCACCCACCCGCCCGACGAGTTCGACGGGGCGGTGATTCCCGGATTTCTCGGCCCGGAAGATCCACCGTGTCACCCCGACGGACTCCTGGACGAGGTCCGGAATGCGATCGGCGAATATCGCGTCTACCCGACCTACACACGAGACGACGACTCGCTGTCCGACGACGAGAAGATCGACGAGTATCGGAATCTCGTCCGAATGCGCGGCGAGGCGTTTCGCTATCTCGTCGACGAGTTCGAGCCGGACCTCGGCTTCGTTCAGTTCCAGAAGACGGATACGGTCTTCCACGAGTTCAGCGGCAAGCAACGACACGTCGACCGCGTCTACGAGGCGACCGACGAACAGATCGGAAACATTCTCGAGGACTGCGATCCTGACCGCGTCTTCCTCGTCAGCGATCACGGGATGGGACAGTACGACGGCTACGAGTTCCATATCAACGAGTATCTCCGCGATATGGGGTACCTCGAGACGACGACTGGCGGCAAGGGGATGCCGTCGTGGACACCGATGCGCAGACGGCTCCGCGAGGGAGAGGAGTACGACACCTGGGAGCCGGGCGTCGCTGCACGCGCCGCGTCGGTTGCCGCCCGATTCGGCATCACCGCCCGTCGCATCAGGACTGCCCTCGAGCGGGTCGGACTGGCCGACATCGCCATCGAGTACGCACCGAGTGGGATCTCCCGGACGGCCAACGAACAGGTCGATTTTGCCGAGTCAGAGGCCTACGTCCGCGCACGGACTGAACTCGGCGTTCGAATCAATCTTGAAGGGCGGGAACCGAACGGAGTCATTCCACCGGAAGAGTACGAGGAACTCCGCGAGAACCTTATCCGGGCACTCCAGGCCATCGAGACGCCCGACGGAGAGCCGTTCTTCGAGACGGTCGCGCCGCGCGAGCAGTACTTCCACGGTGACGAACTCGAGGAGACGGTCGACATCGTCACGATCCCCGCTGACTTCGAACATATGCTCTCCGAGCAGTTGGGCGACGGTGACTACTTCAGCCCAGCCGAACCGTGGAATCACAAACTCGACGGGGTCTTCGTCGCGGCAGGCGAGGGTATCGACGAGACCGCCGCACTCGAGCGGGCCCACCTCTTCGACGTCGCGCCGACGATCATGGCCGCGATGGGGGTTCCCTACAGCGACCGCATGGACGGCAGCGTCGTTCCCGTCGTCGACTCGATCGAGCCGGCAACCTATCCCGAGTACGACGAGCGAACCGACGGCCAGCGGCCGGCGACGGACGACGCGGTGACCGATCGGCTGGCAGATCTCGGCTACATGAACTAATCGCCGACTTGCGCGATCGGTTCGCATCGCTGCAACCCGCTTACCCGCGGTATAAGTATGGCCCGCCGGTTCCGACGGCCGAGTACGATATCGATCTCTCAATGGGATTTATCGCAGAAGTCCATCTCGTTCACGACGACCTTCCGCTGGTCCCGACGATAGCGCAGCATCCCGACGTGACGTTCAGCTACGAGTACGGGACGACGGTCGACGAGCGACGCATCAGGTTCATCTCGGTCTCCGGCGACACTGACGCGTCGCTCGAGGTGGCGATGGCTGCCGATCGGACTGTCTCGAACTCGACCTGCATCGCCACGTTCGACGGCCGAACGATCTACCGTGTCGTCGTCGATACGCCCCTCGAACTCCTCCCCGCTCGCTGTGCCGAGCACGGGGTGTTCGCCTTTATGATCACGAGCGGCGAGGGTGGCTGGATCGCGCGGGTCTATCTCCCCGACCGCGATGCATTGGCGGCGCTTCGATCCCATTATCGCGATCACGGCGTCTCGTTTCGCGTGAACCAATTGTACGACTCGTCAGTGTCCGACGAGCGGACGTACTTCCTGACCGACCGCCAGTACGAGGTCCTCACGACGGCGTACGATGCCGACTACTTCGAGGTACCACGCGGCGTCACGCAGGACGACCTCGCCGATCGACTCGACATTTCGGATTCCGCGGTTTCACAGCGGCTTCGACGCGCCATCTCCGAACTGATCGCCGCGACGGTCGAAAACGGGCGCGCGCCCGATCGCTATCGATGATCCGACCCGACGAGGGTCATCTACCAAAAACGCGGCTGTCCCACGACGGCCGCTGCCCCGTTCGGGGCTTACCGAGGTGTTAAACGCACCTCTCGCACCGATACGAACCAACCGCGTTCGCAACCGAACGACCGAATTGTGGCCTGTGCAACCATTTCGGACTGCAAAACTGTGTGTCCGCCTCCGTCGCGAGGGTCGGCGTTCGAACTTAAAAACTTGCCATCCGAATCCATAGCTACTGGACCCCGTCATCACTCACAACGACTTGTATTTCAATGTCGGATGGAAGTGATCTGCAGCGCTCGAATCGTGACGGTTCTCGTGGTTCTCACTCGACCGAGGGGGAGGGCGGTCGGCCATCGCTCGACGGATCGGTTTCTCGGTCGAGGAGGGGGTTCTTGCGAGGAACTGTGGCGGCGTGTGCCGCCGGAATCGGACTGACGTCGACCGCCGCCGCGTCGTCGGACCCGTATGGACACTACTACGACGACTACGCGACCGTCGTGGACGTGACCGAGGCCGGCGCGGACGATACCGGCACCGAATCGATTACACCCGTACTCGAGGAGGTCCGCAGTGACGATACGCTGCTCGTGTTTCCCGAGGGGGAGTACTTCATGGACGAACAGTTCCGGTTTACGGGCTTCGACAACTTCGGCGTCGTCGGCGAGAACGCGACGCTGATCCCGGCGGATTTTCACGAGTTCGACGGGCCGCAGTATCGACTGTTCCGGCTCGGCGTCTCGTACAGTCCCGGTGGCCACCTCCGATTCGAGGGGTTCGATGTCGATCAGTCGGCGCCCGAGACGGGAATCCGGACGATCGAAGCCACCGCTGATCGACTCGAGGTACGCGACGTGACGATAAACGGCTTCCACGACAGCGGCACGTGGGGGCCGGGTCTGTTCAACGTCACCGACCCCGACGGTCACGGGATCGTCGAACGGTTCCGAGCGCCGGACGGCGGTGCGTGGGTCGACAATACGCCCAACGCCGGCAACCGCTGGCGCGGCCCGATCGGCATCGAAGCGAACCAGAACGTGGGGACGCTCGAGTTCAGACACTGCTGGCTCGGTGGCTTTCCGAACAACGGCCTCTACGCGGCAGGCGGCGATGGAAGGATCATCGTTCACGGTGGCTGGTTCCGGAACAGCAACGGTGCGAACGTCCGTGTCGGTGGCCAGGGCAGCGAAATTCGGTGGCCGACCGTCGAAGTCGATTCGACGCGAACCGAGGATCGGTCCCAGCGCGGGATTCGGATCGAGAACGGTCGGAATATCGAGATCTATGGGGCTGCCGTCGAGATCACGTCGCCGATGCCAACGAGTCACGCGATTTCGGTGATGAACACCTGCGAAAGCGCACGGATCGACAACACCCGCCTGGAGCTCCGGGGATCGGATGTCAACCACGGAATCGTCCTCTCGCCCGAGTGTGGCGAGACGACGATCGTCGAAACGGATATCACTCATGAAACAGCAGGCGGCTATCCGCTCTGGATTCGAGAGAGCGATCGAACCGAGCAGATACTTGCCGAGCAGCTGACGATCTCGGGACAAGCAGGTGACGGTGGCGGCTTCCGCGACGGGATTCGGTGTGAGCGGGACAACTGTCGCTTCAGCTACATCGATGTCATACAGCAGGGCCGAGACGGGACAGATCGAAACGCCATCGTCAACACAGGCGCAGATCTGACGGTCTACCAGAGCGAACTGCGCGCCAGTCAACATCCGTTCATCGATCTCGGTTCTAACGCACTCGTTCGCGACTCGGTACTCGAGTCGTCGAGTGGCGAGGAGGCCGTCTGCCTCTATGATTCGTCGACGAGCCCGGCGTTCAAGAAGAACCGACTGGTCGACGGGATCCGTGACCTCGGGGCGAGCGACGTCACGACCTGGGAGAACACGTACGCGTAGCCACGTCTCGACCCGTTTAACCTCCGTATAATAACGCCACACAGTCGCCACTGTCTCGCCACAGTGAGTACGTCGGATCGTGTGCGATCGTCGTTGATGGTGACTGTCGATTGGGACAGGGTGAAACCGTGAATCGGAGTATTGCGAGCGGCGTCTTCTCAGTCGTCAGTGCGAAAGTCGTCGTGCTCGTCGTCACTGCGCTCTCGACGCCGCTTTTGTACCGGTTTCTCGGCGCATCGGCGTTCGGCGAATACGCGTTTTTGCTATCCGTCTTCGCGATCTACATGATCTTCGTCAGCTCCGGGATCACCGACGGGGTCCGGAAGTTCCTCGCGGAGGACCGCGCCGCGGCCAACTGGAGCGAACACGTCGTCGGTTTTTACTTCCGGCTGGCAATCGTGCTCTCCGTCCTTGGGGCACTCCTACTTGTGCTTGCGACACGGTTCGGCGTCGTCGGGCGTGCGTTCGGGTCCGAGCTGACACAGTACTTCTACGTCCTCGCCGCACTCGTCGTGACGGCGCAGTTTCGCGATTACGCACGGAAGACGCTCATGGGATTCGGCCTCGAGCGGTATTCAGAACCTCTGAAGATTCTCGACAAGGTCGGATTCGTCGTCGTCGCCGTGCCGCTGGTGTACCTCGGTGCCGGTGTGATCGGCGCGCTTGCGGGGCATCTGGTCGCGAGTATGCTCGTCGCCGTGATCGGGATGGCGCTCGTGCATCGTCGCGTGTCGCTGTCGTGTCTTTTCAGTCGGCCGACGAAGCGGTTCCCGCGGAAGCAGATGCTCACGTTCAACTCGATGAGCATCGCTCTGGTCTTCCTGTTGATGTCACTCTATCATATCGATATCGTGATGCTCCAGCACTTCCGGGAGAGCGCAGCGGTCGGGAACTACAAGGCGGCGCTCACACTCGCCGAGTTCCTCTGGTTCATCCCGATGGCGCTCCAGACGGTGTTCGTCCACTCGACGTCGGAGCTGTGGTCGCAAAACCGGTTTCGGGCGATTTCGGAGCTCGCATCTCGAACGACGCGGTACACGTTCCTGCTCACGGGCGTCATGGCGGTCGGGCTCGCGGCGCTGGCGGACGTCGCCGTGCCGATTTACTTCGGTGCGGACGCCATGCCAGCGATCACGCCCCTGTTGCTGTTACTACCCGGCGCGCTCGGCTTCGCGCTCGCGCGCCCGGTGTTGGCGATCTCACAGGGGAAGGGCATGCTCCGATATCCAGTCGCGGCGACCGGCGCTGCGGCCGTGATTAACGTCGTTCTTAACGTCGCGCTCATTCCTCGCTTCGGGATGCACGGTGCCGCCATCGCGACCAGCATCGGATACGGGTCGATGTTCGTCTTCCACTGTTGGAGCGCTCGAGTGATCGGCTTCGATCCCCTCTCGGACGCGCGGGTCGGGCGGTCGATACTGACGATCGTCCTCTCAGCGGGGCCGATCGTCACCCTCTCGACGGCCATCACGAACCCGTGGCTCGCACTCGCAGTCGTCCCGCCCGCTGGCTTCGTGATCTTCGTCACGTTCGCGCTGCTCGTCGGCGCACTGGATCCCGCCGAACCCTTCGCAGTGCTGTCGACGTTCCCCGATCCGCTCGGCGCGAAGGCGGACGCGATACGCAGCCGACTCGCGACCAGCGGGACGAGGCGAGGGGAGCGGAACTGGTTACATAGTCTGCTGTTCGTCGCCGGACTATCCCTGCTCGTCTCGGGACTCACGCTGGGGATATTGGGATCTGGGATACAGAGTCTCGCCCCCTGACCGAGTCCGCACTTGTCGCCGATCCCTTCTCGTACTCGGAGTGGAGAAACAGGATGCGTCAGCCTTCGGGCCGGACAAGTCACTCTCCACGGAGACTGCAATGACGCCGGAACTGAGGAAATTCACCAGTATATAGTGGCACGACTGCTGTATTCAGAACGCTTTGCGAACCTCGCGATATACAGGAGACGTTGGTAACGGAGCGACGACCGATCTATCTGGAGGATAGCAGAAACGGCGGGCTGAATACAGAGGTTCGGTTCTATTGAACAAATGCCCTTATATGGACGCGGACGAGCACACAGAATACACCGACGAGTCCCGAAGCCACCTGACATATCTACATGGTGACTGAGCGAGCCCCAGACATTTTGGTAATTCAGTGAATCGGATAGGACATGTCCATCCGACGCAACCAACTCAGATACGGCATGCTGTGGGGAGCCGTCGCCTTCCTCGCTGGCCTCGCCGCCACCTTCCTCGTTACTCCACCCGACCTGCTTGAGGTCGAGAAGTGGCGAACCGCTGCGTGGTTCTTTCTCAACGCCAACGGCGTCCCCATCGCCGGCATCCGCGTCCTCGGCCTCTCGGGCATCGGCAGTGACGTCAATCTCATCAAAGCCACCGACCAACTTCGCGCCCTCTATATGCTCCCCCCACTCCTTGTCACTCTCGCCGCCGTTCTCACCGGCGATTCGCTCCGATATACCACTCGCCCGAAGTACGTCGTCCAGAACTGCGCTGGTGCAACCGCCGGCTACGTCGGAGCAGCACTGGTAACTATTCTCGCTTCTGGCGCTCGCCCTAGTGTCGCCGTTGTCATTCTCCTCGGTGGCCTGCTCGGTGGGGGCCTCTTAATCGGCACCTCCGTCACTAACCGTCTCACTGGTGGGCTTCCTGTTTTTGGTGTCACAACACTCGGCGGTCTCACTGCCATCGGCCTCGCCGTCATCCTTGGCGGTATCACAGTCATCACCGCACTCACCCCACTCCTCGTACTCTCTCTGGTCGGCGTTCTCACCGGAACAGTCCTCTTGTTGGTTGTGCGGTCTTTCTGATTCCAGTTGGGACGTGGTGGTGACCGACACGCGCTCTGTATTCAGCACGATTCTGTCAACATCTCTAGTAGGCAGCAGACATGTTACCACCAATTTCGAACCTGTAGTTACTGATTCGAGCCTTTTAAAATATATTCTGAAATAATAGAGCTGTATTACTAACCTGAACAACCATCCAAGTGAATCTGCGATCGTACGGCGCTAGCGCACCTGCCGCTCGAGCGATTCGCTCTCGGCCATGTCGAACACCATCGCCAGCAGGAGGAACGCGGTGCCGGCGACGAACAACAACAGGCTTGTCGCGCCCTGGACGGCCGGTGTGCCGGGACTCGAGAGCGCCGAAAACATCGCCACACCAGTGCCGAAGACGCCGATCGCAGCCGTCGCCGCTCCGACGAGGTAGAACAGTGCGAGCGGGTGGAAATCTAGGATGAGATACTTCGTTTTCAGCCGCCACAGGAAGTCACGCAGTAACATCAGCGAGACCTTCGGGATGTATTCTGCGTACGCGATGCTCGACTCCTCATCGCCGTAGACCGCCGGCATCGCCACGTCGGCGACACGCATCCCGTGGACGTTCAGTTTCACCAGCAGGTCGTTACAGTAGCCGTAGTACTCGTAGAGATTTTCGACGTCGATCGCCGCGAGCGCGTCGTGGGAGATTGCCGTATACCCGTTCTGGGGATCCATCGTCTTCCAGTAACCAGAGGCGATCTTCGTCAAGAACGTCAGCGTCGCGTTGCCGATGAACCGAAATCGTGGCATTGCGGCCCGGTATTCTCGCGACAGGAGCCGGTTTCCCTTCGCGTAGTCGGCGCGTCCCTCGACGATCGGATCGAGGAGCTGCGGCAGCTGTGAGAGGTCCATCTGCCCGTCCGCGTCGACGGTGACCGTCGTGTCCACGCCGTCGGCGAGCGCGGCGAGATAGCCGGTCTTGATCGCGCCCCCAGCACCGCGGTTCTCCCGGTGCTCGATCGGGACGACTCGTCCGATGGTGTCGCGAACCGTCGCCCGATTCGCCAGCGCGGTCGCGCCGCCGTCGGCCACGAGTTGCTGGACGGTTGTGCCATCGTAGCTTCCGTGCTCGCTTGCGTCCGCCCGCGCGGCCTCGAGGATTTCGCTCCAGGTGTCGTCCGTCGACCGGTCGTCGATCACATAGATCCGATCGACAGACGCAGGAATCTCGCGGATGACGTCGCCGACGAACCCTTCCTCGTTGTAGGCGGGGATCACGACGCCGACACTCGAGCCCCGGTACATCACCGGTCACCCAGGAGGTCGGTGGCAGTGACGACCTCGACGTTCTGCGCGTCGATATACTCGAGTAAGCCGTCGAAGGCCTGCTCACTCATGCCGTCGTCTCCGATGTATTCGAAGTGTAAGACCGCGAGTTGCCCGTACGTCGCGGCGTAATCGACGTACGTCCTCGTCTCGTCGCCGGCATCGCCGGCGAAGAAGCCGACGTTGTACGGGTCCGTCAGCGGGAGCCCGGTCGGGCCGCCGCCGAACCGGAACGCTTGCTCGTGATACTCCCGGACGAGATCGTTCGCCGTCGACCCGAGCACGTTCCGCGGCGTGACGAAGTGCTTCGCGCCGTCTTCGAAGCCACGATTCTCGAGGAACGCTTTCGTCCGTTGGATCATCCCCTCCTGTTGCTCGGGGGTGAACTCGTGGAGGAACTTCGAGCCGGTTCGCGGCCGGGCTGCGAGGTCCCAGCCTGCGTCGTCCAGTTCGGTGAGCCTGTCGAGCGTGAGTCGGCCGCCCTCGCCAACGGCCTCGGGGATGACAGCTTCGACACCCGCGAACCCGTACTCCTGGAGCTGGTCGAAGGCGTGCGTGTAGTGGCTCTCGAGTGTCCCGTCGAACAGGAGCATGACCTTGCCCGTGTCGGGCTGATCGACCGCCCGGAGGTCGTCGACCCGACAGTCGATCGAGCCAGTCATATCACCGCGACGGCGGGCGATCAGCCGAATCTCGCGTACGTCCGAGAGATCGGGTTGGGCCTCGATCCGGTCGGTGCCGAAGTCGACGCGCACCCACCGATCGGCTGGCCCGGTGAGCGTGCGTTGCATGGCGTGTACGTTGCGCGAGTTCGGTGCGAACAGTTCGAGCGTGAGGTGCAGCTGGTCGCGCCCGGTGAAGTTGACAGCCAGTGAGAAGTTCTTGTTGCTCAAATCCAGTCCATCCGGGATCGTCCGATAAACGGCCGCGTACTCGGTGTTCTCTGACGCGGTGAGCTGCGCTGACTGCGACCCGGCGTACGGATCGTCCGTTCCGGCCTCGAGTTTGCCAGCGTCGATCATCGCCGTCCACTTCTCGAGGTCCTCGAAGCGATCGATAGGGTCACCCGGGAGGTCCAAGCGGTCACCAGTTCCCGACTCGGGGGTCCCGTCGCTCGACTGGGTGGCCGTCGGCTTGCCGTCCGTCCCGCGCCACTCACGTACCTGCGAGAGACAGCCCGCGAACCCGAGTGTGCCGACCGCCGCAGCCGTGGTTATGAACGATCGTCGGTTTCGGTCCGTCATTGACCGCGTGGACGAACCCTTCGCTTTTCCTTATACAGCTATTAGGGGGCCTATCGCAGACCTATTCTCGTCGGACGCGAGACCTCGCATCGCCGACCGGCCGGCCAGCACACCCACTGCTGGCGGGTGACGCCGTTTATTTACGCGATAATAATCCGGGCCGGACCGGAAACTGCGGGAAATGACTCGCGTCAGCGTCATCATCCCGACGTACAACAGAGCGGCGACGCTTCCACGCGCGATCGACAGCGCGCTCGAGCAGACGATCGACGACCTCGAGGTGGTCGTCGTCGACGATGGCTCGACCGACGACACCGAGTCGGTGCTGGCCGCCTACGAGGACCCACGGGTTCGGCCGGTCGTCCACGCGACCAACCAGGGTGCGAACGTCGCCCGGAACACGGGTCTCGAACATGCACGCGGGGAGTACGTCGCTTTCCTCGACTCCGACGACGAATGGCATCCCGAGAAACTCGAGCGACAGCTCGCGGCGCTCGAGGATCGCTCGAGCGACTGGGTCGGCGTCTACTGTGATACGGGATACGACCTGTCCGGGACGGAGGGACGGCTCCGGTCGGCCGCCGCGTCCGTGCTTGCCCGCCTAGACGACGAGCCGACGCGGGAGGGAAACGACGAACTTGTCGGCGAGATCCTCGCGGACAACGTCCAGCCGGGTGCCGGCTCGACGCTGCTCGTCCGGACTGATATCGCCAGGGACGCCGGCGGCTTCGACGAGGAACTCGACCGGTTCCAGGACCCCGAGTTCTGCCTGCGCGTCCTCGAGCACGGAAAGCTCGCCTACGTCGACGAGGAGCTTGTCGTCCGCGAGGAGACCGGCAGTCCGCCGGCAGATGTCGTCGCGGCCGCCAGCGAGCGATATCTCTCGGCGTACGAGTCCGAGGTCGAACGGTTCGAGGAACGGGGCTACGAGATTCGCTCGAGCCACGCACTCGTCCTCGCGAAGCAGTACTTCTCGGAGGGGCGGTTCCTGCGAGGGCTGTGGCACCTCCGTGCGGCTTCGGTGTCGGCGCGGACGTATCCCGGCGTCTGCTGGGTCGCCGGGACCGGCGTCCGGCGGCGACCGATTCCGATCGTGGTGGTGTTCGTTTTCTTGCTCGTCACCGCGACGCTCGGCCGGCGCGCGCTCACTCGGTGAGTCGGCCGCTTCGGCCGGCCTGATCGGATTCGGTCTCTCCGTCTCGCAGGCGAGCGTCCGATCGACGCGGACCGTTGCAGAAACGCAAGTATCCCGTTTCTATTGTTATCTCACCTGTAGTAAAACCGACTGACGTCGACGGGACGGACGAATGAGGCGCGATATACTCTCACGGCGGAGCGTATTGACTCTCGCAGCTGGATGTACACTCACGAGCGCTGGCGTCGCCAGCGTGGTCGGCGACACGGCCGACACTGACGGAGGAACAGTCACACGAACGTCGTTCCCCATTCGTGAGGGAACGGACGAGGAAACGACCGTCTTCGTGACGACCGCGGACGCCGAGGGGCCGACGGCGGTCGTCGTCGGCGGAGTACACGGGAACGAGGACGCGGGTTATACGGCTGCAGGTCAGATCGCCGACTGGACGATCGATGCCGGCACGCTCGTCGTAATCCCAGCAGCCAACGCCGTCGCGATCGAGCGCGGAACCAGAAACGACGAGGAGGGGACCAACCTCAACCGACAGTTCCCCGAGGGAGAGACGCCGCAGACGGAACTCGCACGAGCGATCTGGGACGTCGTCAGCGAATACGATCCCGACGTAGTCGTCGACCTCCACGAGTCGAGGGGCATCTACGCGGGCGATCCTACGGATGGCGTCGGCCAGGCGATCTTCTACTCGGGCGGCGACGAAGCGACCGCTGCTGATACTGCCGAGTACGTCACCAGAAACTACGTGGACGATCCCGACCTCGCGTTCCAGGCCGGGCCGTTTTCCTCGCCCGATACCGAACCGAACGGGCTGCTCGTCCACAAGGCCGCCCGCGATCTGAACGCCGACGCGTTCCTCGCTGAGACGCTTTCGACTGACGCCGAACTCGAGACCCGCGTCCAGTGGCACAGGGCGATCGTCGAGCGACTCTTCGAGGCGGTGACGGACGCTGAACTGTCGGCTGATGACGGCGACGAGACGACGGACACTGAGCCACCGGTCGCACGGATCGAGACGGTGCCGACGAACGCGGCCGAAACAACGCTCGAGCCGGGCCAGACCGTGACGCTCGACGCATCACAGTCGCGCGATCCGGACGGTAATCTCGTCCGCTACGAGTGGCGCGTCGGTGACGACGGCGCGTTCGATCGGACGGGCGAGACGATCGAGGTGACGATCAGCGAGAACGGAGAACAGCCGGTGGTGCTCCGCGTCGTCGACGACGACGGAGCGACCGACACTGACCGGATCACACTCTCGGCGGGCTGCTGACTGAGTCATCGTCGAATTGAGAAGCGGCAGCGCGTCGGTGAACGGACGAGTGATCGCCTCGAGAATTGGTTGTGCGGGTGGCCGCTTTGAATCAGCGATTACTCGTCCGCAGTTTCCAGAGATCGTCGAAGGTGATGACCTCGACATCGGCGCTGTCGATGTACTCGAGCAATGCCTCGTAGTCGGCTTCTGGCATCGTGTTGGTTGCCTCGAACGTGTGGAAGTTCAGAATCGTACACTGGTTGTGCTGGGCGGCGAGGTCGACACATCGTTTCGATATCTCGAGGTCGTGTCCGATCGTCCGCGGTAACGCCAGCGGATCGAAGCCGTAGACGCTCGTCGTGTTGACGTTGCCGGCCTGGTTGAAGCCGCCACAGTAGTGATAGTTGGTGGCCTGCTCGAGGCTCGTCTTGTCGAAGCTGTTGTGTGGATGGACAATGTAGTTCGCGCCTTCGAACCCGTTGTCGATGAACCACTGCTTGTCCCGCCTGAGCCGTTCGTCGATCGTCGCTTCGTCGTCGAGTTCGTGAATCGGGTCGTGGGTTCCGTGGACGACGATCTGGTCGCCAGCCTCCTGACGCTCCTGTAACTCCGAGATCGACATATGTCCGTCCCGTCCCTGTTCGGCCCACCGCGGCACCGGCGCCTGAACCGCCGGGACCTCGTACTCATCGTGGAGCGGCGCGGCCGTCTCGTAGTAGTCGAGCGTTCCGTCGTCCCAGCTCAGCATGACGTACCCCTGATCGGGCGTCGGATGGGTTCGCAGGTCGTCGATCCAGACCTCCGCCTCCGGCATGGAGTGGAGCACCTGAATCTCGAGCCGGTCGAGGTGGTCGAGTGCGGGTTCGTACTCGCTCTGCTGGAAGACGCCGGGACTCGCTCGGAACCAACCGACATCGGGCGCGCGGTACCGGATCTGCCGCAGCGAGTAGACTTTTGCGCTCCCGAACTGGTCGACCACTCGCAGGTTGATCGTGATACTGTCGGGCGTCGTCGTCCGCACTGCGAACGACAAGTCCGTTTCCGTCAGATCCTCGCCCGTGAGGCTCCGTTCAGCGATGACGTTCTTGCTGCCGTTCGACCGGAGTCTGAAGCTCTGATCGCCATCAAATACGACGTCCTCGTCTGCTCCGCCCGATCCCTGAACGATTGTCCAGGCGTCGAGATCGCTGAAGTCGTCGAGCGAGTCGCCGGGCTGTCGATACTGTTCTCGGCTGTCGAATTCGGTCTCGAGCGGCGGAACGCCGTCAGTGAGCCCTGGCGTGGAACCACTCGCGTCGCTTGGCGTCTCGTTCGACGACTGACCGGCGACCTGATTGGCTGCCGACTCGAGTCGCTCCGCACAGCCGGCCATCCCGGTGAGTCCGGCTGCACTCGAGAGTGCGAGAAACCGACGCCGTGTCGTACGCTTCCGTGTCATTGGTGCGCCGAAGCTACTGACAGCGATCCCATTATTATGGATTCAATAGGTTGGGCCAGTAGCCGCCCGACCCGCCCTATCCCTACCGTCTGGGCGCTTAACGGTCGCATAGTAATTGAGTGGCCGTTCGAGGGTGTTCCACGGAGGCGTACGCGAGCGAAGATCGGGCGGAGCTCGGCTCTTCCATACGGTCGTACGCCGCTATCAGGTGGTCTTCGACGATGAACAGGGAACTCTTCGGTGTAATGGGTGGTATCGACACGTTCGAGCGGTTCAGATCTAGCGACGAATTCGACGCGGTCCTCGACGGATCGACCCTCACAGTCGGCATCAGGGACTCCGATCTCGGCGTCCCCGGCTGGAGCGCCACGTACTCCGGCGAGGAGGGCTGTTGTCTCGTCTGGGGCGAGGCGTACGTCCCCGATGACGACCCGAACGCAGCGCGCTGGCTCCTCAAACGCTACGAGGCGATCGGTATCGAGGCACTGCGAGAACTCAACGGATCGTATCTGGCTGTGATCGACGCCGAGGTGAGCGGTGACGCGTTTGTCGCCACGGATCCAGTCCGTTCTCGGGAGTGTTTTTATACCGACGAACCAGGCGCTCGCGTCTTTGGCACGGACGCCGCTGCGGTCGGCCGCACGATCGCGAACCCGACGCTCGACCGAGACGGCGTCCTCGAGTTCCTGCATTTAGGTGTGATACTCGGCGAGAAGACTGCCATTACGGAACTCGCTCGACTCCCGATCGATAGCCGGTTGACACCCGTGTCGGTCGATTCGCTGGGACGGTTCGTCTACGAGCCGTTGTCTCCTCAGGAGTTCGATCCCGTCGACGAACTCGCTGACCGCCTCGACCGGGCGTTCCGACGACGGTCGTCGCTGCCGGGGCGAACGGGTGTACTCCTCTCGGCAGGCTACGATTCACGGATCGTCCTCTCGCAGGTCGACGATATCGACCGAAGTTACACGGTCGGCTCGCTGGACGCCCAGGAAGTCCGCGGTGCGCGAGCGCTTGCCGCCCAGTACGGTGCGAGTCATACCGCCTTCCCGCCGGACGAGCGATATCTTCGGCCCGACGAGTCAAAGATTCGCTACTCACAGGGGATCAAGGAGTCTCTGCACATCCACCACGCCGGCTACACGGACGAAATCGAGGTCGACACGATGTTCCACGGTCTCCTCTGTGACACGTTCTTCCGCGGCCATTTCACCGCCTCGGAGACCGTCGACGTGCTCGGCAAACGCGTTCCGACCGGTCGACTCGAGTCCGATCCGGACCCCGTCGAGTCGCTCCTCGAGAAGTTCGGCTACAGCCGCAAGGCGAGCCGCGAACTCGCCAAGCAGACGTCCTTCGACATCGATCCAGACGCGTTCGTCAGGGAGGCAGTCGCCGACGAGTTCGAAGCGCGACAGGACCGTGCGGACACGGTACAGAACGCGCTTACCTGCTGTGGCATCGCGAACCAGCCGTCGATACCGTTTCACAACCATCTCTCCGATCACTTCGTGACGTCGTTTCTGGCGACGGATCGCGAACTAATCGACTGGCACCTCCGGACACCACCGGAGCATCGAACGACGGAAACGTTCCTCCGTGCGTGCAAGCAAATCGACGAAGACATCCTGCGACATAGACCACCTGATCGACCGTACGATGCGCGGCTGTTCAACGAAGTCGAAGGGTTCGTCCGTCGGAAGACGCCGTTTCTCTCGTCGTTCGAACCGCCATGGCCGGACCGGGAGACCCTCTTCGAGCGACACGACTTCGATCGCCGGCTGTTGGGCGACCTCGAGCACGTTCACGGCCTGCCGGCCAGACACAAACTCAGACTCACCGACCTCCGCGGGTGGCTCGAGTGCTGGCCAGAGTTACCGGAGCAGTTACTCCCGTGGCTTCGTCCGTCGGACCCCGTGATCGCATAACTGACTCGGCATGCGTAAGAGAGGTTACAGATACCATGAGAGCGTTTTGCGACTGTTATCATTCGTGAAACCCGCTCTCGCAGCGATTTATTCTGTTCATTATCGATAAACCGTGAGAAACCTTATATACCAAGGAACTTTAGCGTGGAATATGCGTCTGACGCCGTCTTGGTTGCGCTCTTCGTCGGAGGGGGACGCCGAAGAACGCTCGGGGGATTCGGAGACGACTTCTGGATTTACGATGGTCTCCTCACCGGGGAATGACTTTTCGGGGATCGATACGGACGAGACGCGAGCGCAGGAGTTCATCCCGGAATCCGATACTGCGCTCGTGGCTGTCCTCGATGAGATGAACACGCCTGTCACCGTCGACGAAGTCACTGATAAACTGGTCGAACCGGCTCGTCCCACGATCGAAATCTGGGCTACCGTCCACGAGCGACTCCATCAGGACCGTCTGCCGGCACTCGACGCGGCTGGAGCCATCGAGTTTGACGAGACACAGGGAGTGATCGATCGGTCCACGGCTCGCACGAACGAGAATCAGTTCTTCTCATCGGCCGTGCTTGCAGCGATCTCTCTTGGGTTGTTGTGTGCCGTTATTGCGCTCGTCTCGGTTTCTGTTCTGATTTCGTAATAGTAACACCGTTGTTAGATATCTCGCGTCATTGGTCGTCGAGAACGATCTTGATTGTCGTTAATTGACAAGTCTGCTAATTGTGAGCACGGTAAAGATCGACAGGATGAGCGCGCTCAGGCCGATCCCGGAGAGGAACGAGATGACCGGTAGCTCCATCACTGCACCGATGAGGACCGCATAGGAAACGACCGTTGCACCGATGTAGTAATCTTCCCACTCGGAGCTCTCAGCGTGCTGCTCGTCGGTTGAGTCATTGGTCGACTCGAGTTGTAGATACTGGTCAACTCGGTCGGCGAGTGACTTTCGCTCGACGATTCCACGGTTCTGCTGGTAGTCGATAAGGCCCGCTTCGTCGAGTTTCGAGAGATGCGACTGATAGAGCGGGATGTAGACTCGCTGGCGTTGTGTGGAGGTGAGTTCTTCGACAGTGGTGTCGTGTTCCCACGCTGCGACCTGCTCTGCGACGTCGCGCATGCGTACGGGACCTTCAGTGCCGCGGAGATATCGGAGGACCATCCGACGGCGTTCGTTTTGCAGGAGATGAAAGATTTCGTCCTTCGAAAACGCAGACTCCTCGGAGAGACGATCAGCCTCGGTATCCGTGTCCGGACCCTCATCTGTCATACCCTGATCGTCTTCATTATCGGAGCTGATATATTTCGCTTTCATTGCACCAGTCTTCCCTATTCAGAGGTGGGTAATAAAGGATAGAAATCGTGTATTCGAGAATTACTCGTTTCAAGTAATTTCATAGAATCCACTGTCTTTTCGTGCCATTTTAATACCGCTAGATACTGGTTCAGAGTGCTTGAAAGTCAAGAATCTCGAAACGGATTCGTTGTTTATTTCGAGAAGATGCTCTACGCTGATTTCGGACACTCAATTCGAATTTTGGATCGTTCATGCTCCCACGACACTCAATAGCAAAAGAAGATAGCTCGAGTGAATTCTGTGTCGAGATCGTTATACTTCACCGTCAGACAGCCGTCGGACTACCCCGTGAGTGTGGGGCTTATTCGGGCGATAATAAACCGCCACTGGCCCCTAGAGACGACGAAATGAGCGACACCAACTGGTGGTTTTTCGATTTGGCGGCCGTCATTGCAGTCACTGGCACTCTCACGTTCGGGATCATTTCAGGGATAACTGGTGTTGGACGAACCGTGCTGGCGATTCCACTCGTTCTGGTTCTTCCCGGGTATGCGCTCGTCTCGGCACTCTTTCCTGACAAGCCGAACGACGACTACCAGTCGTTCGACACCGAAAAAACGGGACTCGGCAGTCCGTTGCTGGTCAGTGGTGGACTCGAGGCGATCGAACGGACTGTTCTGTCAGTCGTTTTTAGCGTCGCGCTCGTTCCCGCGATCACCCTTTTCGCGGCCTTGACCCCGGGGGGAGTGACGCTAGAACCGGTTCTCATTGGGCTCTCGATGCTCACCGTTATGCTCGCACTCCTCGCAATCGGCTCACGCTACCGCTGTCCGGCCGATCGCCGATTCGTTCCGTCGGTCGCGTCGATCTCACCGTTCTTTACTCAGGGCCGACCGAGTCCGTACGATCGGGTCAACCATCGATCGTACAACGTTGCAATCGCAGTCGGACTGGTCTTGTTGCTCGCAAGCGGTGGCTTCGCGCTCGCGAACCCGCCCCAACACGACGGGTTCACGGAACTGTCGGTCGAGACGAAGAACGTCACCGGTGATATCGACACGATGTACGACTCGACCTATACCGCGGGAGAGTCACAGGAATTGACGGCGACGATCACGAATCAGGAACACGAAACGCAGCGCTACACGACTGTCGTCTTGCTCCAGCGGGTGAGTTCTGAGGGAGATACTGTGGCCGTTCACGAATCAACCGAGTTAGACAGGGCGCCGACGACGGTTTCAGACGGCGAGTCGACACGCCAGCCTCTCGAGATCACGCCGACGATGCGGGGAAGCGATCTGCGGTTGACGGTGTTGCTCTACGAGGGCGACCCACCAGCGGAGCCAACGACCGACAATGCCTATCGCGTCGTTCGGCTCCCGATCGAGGTGGAATGATGTGGCCGTGGGAGCACCTCGCGTTCGCGTACGTCCTGTACTCGCTGATGAGGAACGTCGGCTTTCGGGCGTCTCCCTCGGGTCGCGAAACGATCGCCGTCGCGATCGGGTCACAGCTTCCGGATCTCGTCGATAAACCGCTCGGGTGGACGTTCGGGTTCGCAGAAACCGGCTACTCGATCGGCCATTCGATGTTCGTCGCGCCGTTCGTCTGCCTCGTCGCGTACGTGGTAGCAGCCCGTGAGGGAGCTCGAGCAATCGCCGGTGCCTTTTCGCTTGCCTATCTGTCGCACCCGATTGGCGACATGCTCAGCCACTTGATCAGAGATGGAACGGTCGATAGCCGGATCATGCTCTGGCCGCTCGCATCGCCGCCAGGGACCGATCACGGGGGATTCCTCGACCATCTGCTTCTGTATCTTGTTCGGTACGTGTATCGGCTTCTCGCCGGCGGCCTCACGACCGAAGTCATCGTGCAGTTGCTGCTGGGTCTCGCCGTCGTGACGCTCTGGCTCTCCGACGGCGCACCACCCGCTGCTGACATCTGGCGGTTCCTGCGCACCCGAAGCCGCCAGTGAGCGGCGAGCGACCACCGTCGAATCGGACTGCGTCACCCTGCTTTGTGAAAAAACAGCGGACGACACTACGTCGCTCTCACGATCGTTCTGTTGCAAGGCGACCGAGAAGACACGACCAGTCGCTTCGAACTCGCGGGCCACGAACGCGGAACGACGGTATCACCACCGTTGGCACCTCGAGCGCGTATCGATCATCGTCTCGGCCACGGCAGGTTCGTGCTCGTCTGGTGCTCGAGAGGGCGCTACGATCGAGCTCTCGGAGAACACACGACGTTCTTTGATCGGTTCGAGACGACAAGGATCGGGGCAGAAGCGGTCGTAATCAAATCTCTCGGTATCGCTCGAGAGGGGCTGCTTGTCGGGTCAGTTGACAGTGGTTCGAAAAAGCGCCCGGGCGGTCCCGTCGATGATTAGCGACCTGCTGGAGAGGACGTACACATCGTCACGTCTCCGTTCGTGTAGACCGCTGCTTGGTCTGGCCGACAGAGCTGTGTCCGAGAGAGGTCTTCGATCCGCGCAGTCCCGTCCGTGTCCGTGACGTACGTCGCCTCGGTCGATTGTGCCGACCGATAGACCGTGTAGTCGTGGGCTGCGACGCCGCCTTCGGGAACCGTCGCGGTCGTCGTTGATGGATACGCGCCGGTCCGACTGAACAGCGTCTGATAGGGGTGATCGGTGTAGAGTTGCTGGTTGGGACGGATCTCTTGGCCGTCAGGCGACCCCGTCAATTCGGCGATCGACTCGGCCGCGGCGAGTTCCGTCTCGTCGTACGCGAGGCGCTCGTGCTGGTCGTCAAAGACCGGATTCTCGACGTTGCTCTCGGCGGCGAGGACCATCGCGCCCGGATACACGAGCACACCCACCAGTAACACGACGACGGCGAGCGACGGCGTCAGGTTCCCTCGGAGCGTCCGTAGCCCGACCGCGCCGAGGACGGCCATCGGCGCATAGAGGAACGCGAACCAGCGTGTCGGAATGAACGTCCGAATGCCGAACATCGGGAACCCGAGGATAAACACCAGCATGAACGCCGCCGCCAGCAGGAGCGTGAACACCGACTGTTCGGCACGTCGCCGATGGACGACGTACAGACAGCCGGCGAACGTGGCACCGAGCAACAGTAGGAAGCCAAGGTTGTCCACATAGGGAACGACCTGCTCTATCAGCGTCGGCGCAGCGTCGGCCCCTGCTTCGGCCGTCTCGGACCCGCCCGCGGTGTTGAGGAAGCCGGCGCTGTCCTCGAGTGTCTGCGTGAAGTAGCTCAGAACCGTCCCCAGGAACGAGTCCTGGTTGTACGGCGTCAGCGACCACACGAAGATCGTCAGCCCGAGATTGAAGACGACGAGGCCGACGAGGTTGACCGGCTTTTTCGTCCGGAAGACACTCTCGTCGAGTCGTGTGAGTCCGAACGGGCCGATCACGAACACGATCTGGGCGAGAAACGCCGCGAGCAGCAACACGAGCATGATGAACGTCGACACCTGGTGCGTAAGGATGACAGCGACGCTCAACAGGAGCAACAGCAGGAAGTCCCGGATCGTGTACTCGATCCGCATCACGCGGATCAGCGCGTACAGCATCGCGAGAAAGAAGACCAGCCCCAGGCTCGTGGGGATGATGTGTATTCCCCACCGCGCGACGTGGTTGCCGAACGCGTAGAGCGCCGTCGCCAGCACCGCCCACCGCGTCGTGACGAGCAGGTTCGTCGTCGCATAGACGAGCAGGACCGACAGCGGCATCACGAGGCCGACGGAGAGGTACAACGCGGCGCGGATCGGGACGTCGTACAGCAACGACGAGGCGGCGACCAGGAGGTGGTAGAACGGCGATCCGTAGTGTTTGTTATCTGCGATTGCGCTCAGCGACTGCTCCGTGAGAATCGCGTCGACGAGTTCACGGTGAGTCCAGATGTCGATCCCGATGTATCCCGGCGTCGTATACAGCGCAGCGAACCGGAAGATGAACGCGAAGCAGACGATCTGGAGCAACAGCAGGCCGGGATGGAGGTCGCGATTGTTCGCGAAGACGATCTGGCTGATAACGAGCGTTCCGACGACGCTCGCCAGCCCGAAGAAGGCGAGCGTTCGCTCCCCCTGAACGACCGGTAACACAACGAGTCCCGACAGCCCGACAAAGACGACGCTCGGAAGCGCCATCGTCACCGACGACGGAAGAGTCGGAACTGCCCGCGCGTCGTCGTGCTGATACAGGGAGACGATATACAGCACACACGCGGTGCCAAGGATGGCCGGGACGGTATTGATGTAGATCTGCGACGTGAGAAATCGCAGCGGGAACAACGCCAGCGCGAGCAAGAGCCCGCCGATCGCCGCGACGGTGTCGAGTCGCAGCGGTCGCAGTTCCGACAGCGAGCTATACTTCATGACTGACCCCCGTCGGATAGCTCGCCCCGTCGTCTCGCTCGAGTACGCGACGATACAGTCCGTAGAGACGCTCTCCAAGCGAGTCGACTGAGAGTCCGTCTATCGACTCGCGCCCGTCGGAGCGGCCGCCGTCTTCGATGGCTCGCTCGAGGCCGCCGAGGAGCGCCCCGTCGTTGTCGCTGACGGTGCAGTTCGTCAGGCCGCGGATCGTCTCGCGGACGAAGCCGACGTCGGTCGAGACGACCGGCAGATTGCATGCGGCGGCTTCTTTGACGACCATCGGGCCGCTCTCGCGTTTCGAGGTGACCAGGAGGACGTCGCTCGCGTTCATGTAGTAGGGCATCTCGTCGTGATCGACGCCGGAAACCGTCCGCAGTTCGAGGTCGACATCGGCTCGCTCGACGAGCCGGCGGGCCCGCGGATAGTCCTTCACCGAACGGGTCCGGTCGTACGGGAAGAGCGCGATCGGCTGCTCGGGTTCCCAGCCGAGGTACTCGCGCGCGTCCGCCCGCGCCATCGGCTGAAACAGGTCGGTGTCGACGCCGAACGGAATCAGTTCGTGGTCGGTCTCGAGGTCGCGTGACATGACCCGGCTCGGCACGACGGCAGCATCCGCCCGGCGAGCACCGTACCGACTGCACGATCGCAGCCACGTCCGGTCGCTCATGAGGTCCGTCCCCCACAGGGTCAGTACCACCGGGCGGGTCGGCTGCGCGAGCGCGAACGGAGCGACGAGTCCGTAGTTCGCGTGTACCAGATCGTACGACGACGACCGGACCGCAGAGAGTACGCTCGAGTAGTATCGTGCGTAATCTGTCGGCGACCGATCCGAATCGCCGCTGTGTTCCCCGGGCACCTCGAGGACCGTACAGTCGACGCCGCGCTCTTCGAGGGCCGAGACTTGCTGATCGAAAAACGGTCGTGACGACGTGACCAGTTGGAGTACCTTCATGGATGATCCGGGTTCGCCGCAGGGGTCGTTCGATCCGCTGTGCTCGCCTGCGCGAGCGTTTCGATCTGTCGGGTGACCTCCTCTGTCACGTCGATCCGATCCGCGAGCAGGCACTCACGACGGCGGTCCCATGTTTCGGCGGGCTCCTCGACGACCGAAACGGCCTGCTCGAGCCCGCGTGTGTGTCTTTCGTCGCCGGTATACTCGAACAGCAGGCCGTACTCCTCCTCGAGTTCCGTCGTGTAGCCGAGCGAGAGCGGGTTCACGTAGACAGCCGGCGTGCCGAGCACGGCGGCTTCGGACGCCGTCGTCGCACCTTCGCTCAGGACGACATCAGCGTAGGCGAGCAGGTCGTGCATCCGGTCCGGCGAGGTCTCGAACTGGTACGACGCGAGATCGGCTGGCGGCTCTCCTTCGGCCGTCAGCAGGACCTGCAGACCCGCATCTTCGAGTCGATCGACGACTGCTCGGGGATCGTCGAATCCGCCGTGACCGACATCGTGGGATGCGTCCCAGCTGCTGAGCCGAACGACGGCGAAAGACGCGTCGGCATCCAGACCGACCTCCTCGAGGACGGTCGGGTCGGGCTCGAACCGATCCGGGTGGAGATAGGCGAGTTCGTGATATCCCGGATACGTCACCTGTTTCGGACCGATCTCGTCGCGATAGCACGCCGGCGTACAGATGATGTCCGCGAACGGATAGCCGAGTTTCGTGATGAGGGTTGCGTGCTCGGTGTCGTAGAAGACGAGGCTCTTCGCACTCGTCACCGACGCGACGTGCGCGGCGGCGACGCCGCCGATCGCCGTGATCACGTCCGGCTCGATCCGCCGTGCTCGCCGGAGGAGTCGCAGTTCGTAGCTCGCCTGCACCGCAGCCAGCGAGACCAGCGAGTCCGATTCGCCGACGAGCACCTCGTGGTCGATGTCGTACGCCTCGAGGAGCCGGACGGCAACGTCGCTCTCGCGAGCGAAGACGTGGACCTCGTGCCCGCGCGCTTCCAGTTCCGCGATCGGGTGCCGGAAGAAGTGGACGTGTCCGGGATGCTGGATCGTGATCATCACGCGCATCGTCGGTCCACCTCCGTGGAACGGTCGCTCGAGAGGTGCCGCTGGTCTCTCATCACCTCACAACCTCCGGTAGACGAATCCCGCATCGACGGCCGCGTCCTCGTCGATCGTGCCGGTCACATCGATCAGCGCAGGCTCGTCCGCGAGTTGGCTCGCCACCGCCGGGAGGTCAAGGTACTCGAACTCCGCGTGCGGCGTCGCGAGCAAGACCGCGTCGAACCCCTCGAACGAGAGTCGATCCTGGATGTCGATCCCGAACGCGTCGCGGGCCGCGTCGTCGTCAGCGAACGGATCGAATCCTTCGATCTCGATGTCGTACTCGGAAAGCTCGTCGATGACGTTGCCGATCTTCGAGCTGCGGATGTCCCCGACGCCCGGTTTGTACGCAAGTCCCAACACCAGCACGCGGCTCTCGCGAAGCGTCTTGTGACACTGGTTGAGGGCCTTGATTGTCAGTTCGGCGACGTGATCGGGCACTGACTCGTTGACCTGCCGGCCCGTCTGCATAAGCTCCGGCTCGAACCCTTCCTTGGCCGATCGGTACGCGAAGAAGTACGGGTCGACCGGAATGCAGTGGCCGCCGACCAGTCCTGGCCGGTAGTCGTGGAAGTTCCACTTCGTGCCCGCGGCCTCGAGGACGGCCTGTCCGTCGACGTCCATCGACTCGAGGGCCATCGCGAGCTCGTTGACGAACGCGATGTTGAGATCGCGCTGGGCGTTCTCGACGACCTTGCAGGCCTCGGCGACCTCGATCGACGGCGCACGATGGACGCCCGCATCGACGACCGACTCGTACAGCGTCGCCACGTCCTCAAGGACCGTCTCGTTCTGTGCGCTGACGACTTTGGTCACGTCCGCGAGGCCGTGTTCCTCGTCGCCCGGCGTGGCGCGTTCCGGCGAGTAGCCGACGAAGAAGTCCTCGCCTGCGGTCAGTCCGGACGCGTCCTCGAGCGCCGGCACGAGGACGTCGCGCGTCGTGCCTGGGTAGACCGTCGACTCGAGGACGACCGTCGTCCCGGGATCCATCTTCGATCCGACCGTGGTCGCCGCGCTCTCGACGTAGCCGAGGTCCGGCCGCTCGTCGTCGTCGATCGGCGTCGGCACGGCGATGATGACGTAGTCGGCCTCGCCGATCGCGGCCGCGTCGGTCGTGTAGGTGATGTCGCCGTCCTGAATCACTCCGTCGGAGAGGTCACCGGTCGTATCGATACCCTCCTGCAGTCGGTCGACCGTCACGTCGTCGACGTCGTATCCGATCACGCGGTAGTCCGACTGCGCGAACCCGACCGCGAGCGGCAGTCCGACGTAGCCCAGTCCGACGACACAGATCGTCGCTTCGCGCGTGATTTGCTCTGGCGGCTGCTCGAGGCTGGTCTCCTCATCGCTCGTTTCGGCCTCGTACTGGCCGCTCGCTCGGTCGTCCGATTGCGTCTCCGTATCGCTGATTATCGTGGTCATGGGTGGTGCGTTATCGCTGAACCGTCACACGACCGAGTGCGACGGTGACTGTCCGGAACTGTCGGGCCCGAAATCGGCGGGCCGTGCTACAAACTCGGCAAGTCGGTGTTGGGGGATTACTATACCGCGAATAAACGGATGCAAGAGTATCGCACGGTGAAACCGAGCGTCGAATGGCGCTGCCGGCAGCATTGGCCCGGTCGACGGCTAAACGCTAGGATGAGCGCTTAAACCGTTGTTAAACGCTCCTATACGGATTCATAATGAAGGTCCAGGGTATCGGATCTCCAGTGCGGTCGGCAAGATCACACCACCGTGGCTCGGTCATGCACCGACCGCAGTAGAACCGCGTCAATCATGGTGTCACATTCCCCGATCGGAGTCAGAGCCCAGCTCGCATCGATTCACAGTACCGTCTCGATCGATACGGGTCTGACTTCGACCCATCAGGGCGTCCACGTGATTCCCCTGCAAGGTCGTATCGGCATCAGCGGTCGATCCAGCGAACCGTTACAACTGCTTCGCACGGCATCGTTCGGGGATATGGCCCTGGTCGCGGTTCTCTTCGTGCTCATCAGTGTGCTCATCGGGATTCGCACGGCAGACGTATTGTCGGAACGCGAACTCGAGATTTCGTCGCTCCCGCTCGTCGCGAATCCGGCAGGCGATACAGCGGAATCGGCTCACGCACACACTGACAGTCCTCGAGCGTATGAAACGTATTTGTCGCCCGAGACGCCGCCGAGACTCCTGAGTGACGAAGGAAAAGTCGTCCGGCTGCTGGTCGCGAACAACGGTCGCATTCGCCAACACCGGATCGCAGACGAGACTGGCTGGTCGAAGTCGAAAGTGAGCCGGATCTGCTCACAGATGCATGCCGACGGCACGATCGAAAAGCGATCAGTGGGCCGGGAGAACGTCATCGTCTTCGCAGACCGACCGGCCGACGACGAGATGCAGTCAGACGACGTCGAAAATCCGCTTCCGTAAGCACCCGCTCCGTCGACAGCAACATTGCACCACCCGGAACACGGTCGGCGTCACCGAGCCATCGGCCGACGATGGCGGCCGGTTTCGCCGGTCGCGTTTCGACTGCCACCGGCAAAACAGCGTTTACTTCCTTCGTAAACCGATCAGCGACTCGTCTATCGGACGGTGTGTACTCCGTCGTCGGTCGTCAGGATGGCAGTTTACCGGATCGAAGCGCTCGCGCAGACGGTCTCGATGAGTTTACCCGATTACCCTACACTAGTGTGGCGGGGAGCGAACGAACCGTGACACCGCGGTTGTGAAAACGAACGCGTCTTACACAGTCGATAGCTCGCGTCGCGTTCGTCGTACCGTCTTATTCGTGGTATAGTAATGGCCGCTGTTGTCCGTGGTAGGAGTGAGGCCCGATCCGACAGCAATGCGCGGACGGGTTCGACGATACCAATGACACGGAACAGGACTGCATTCACGGCAGCGATCTCGAACCGACTCGATACGTCCGTCACGACCGTCGATTGCCCCGCCGCACACGACGCGGCCGATGCGACGTGGTCGCCGGTTGCACAGCCGGAGGTGACCGGCTAATGTGTGGGATTATCGCACGGATCGGTCACGGGAACGCGGCGGAAACGCTCCTCTCGGGACTCGAGAACCTCGAGTACCGGGGCTACGACTCGGCGGGCATCGCGGTCCAGAACGGCTCCGGCGTCAAGGTACACAAGTGTTCGGGCGAAGTGTCCGACCTCAAATCGGCGTTGAATACGCGGCCACACGGAAACATGGGGATCGGCCACACCCGCTGGAGTACCCACGGGCCCCCGACCGACGAGAACGCCCATCCGCATACGGACACGGCAGGCGATGTCGCGGTGGTCCACAACGGCGTTATCGACAACTACGACGACCTCCGGGCGGACCTCCAAGAGAAGGGCCACGAGTTCGACAGCGACACCGACACGGAGGTCATCCCACATCTCATCGACGAGTATCGGGAGGCGACCGGCGACACCGAACAGGCAGTCCGCCGAGCTGTCGAGACGCTCGAGGGAAGCTACGCGATCGCTGCGATCGTCGACGGTGAAGAGGCGGTGTACGCCGCACGGAAGGGGTCGCCGCTCGTCCTCGGACTCGACGAGGAGGAGTGGTTCCTCGCCAGTGATGTCCCGGCGTTTCTCGATCACACCGACGAGGTGATCTACCTCGAAGACGGCGATCTGGTCGTCCTCGAGCCCGATTCCTACCGGATCACCGACCTCGCCGGCAACCCGGTCGAGCGGTCGGTCGACACCGTCGATTGGGACCCGGAGGACGCGGGGAAAGGCGAGTACGACCACTACATGCTCAAGGAGATCCACAATCAGCCGACCTCCCTCGCCAACACGATCGAAGGCCGGGTCGAGGGCGGCGACGTCGCGTTCGAGGACCTCCCGCCAGGGACGTTCGACGGGATCGAGTCCGTCCAGTTCGTCGCCTGCGGGACGTCGTATCACGCGGCGATGTACGGCAGCCAGCTGGTCCGCGAGGCCGGGATTGGGGCCGACGTGCTCCGGGCCAGCGAGTACGAGTCGACGACCGCGCCGGTCGACGAAACCACGCTCACCGTCGCGGTTACGCAGAGTGGCGAAACCGCCGACACCCTCGATGCGGTCCGAACCGCGGCCCACCGCGGCGCGCGAACCCTCGCAGTCACCAACGTCGTCGGTTCGACAGCCGCCCGTGAAGCCGACGACGCGGTCTATATCCGCGCCGGCCCAGAAGTCGGCGTCGCCGCGACGAAGACCTACTCCTCGCAGGCGGTCACGCTCGCGCTGCTCTCCCAGCGCATCGCCGGTGACGTTCCGGACGCGACCCCCGCCGACGATCGAGCGGCGATGCTCGAGGCGCTTACTGACCTGCCACAGCACGTCGAAGCCGTCCTCGAGTCGACCCGGCCCGAGACGCTCGCTCAGGACACCCTCGACAGCGAGTCGTTCTTCTTCATCGGCAGCGGGCTCGGCCACTCCGTCGCGCTCGAGGGCGCGCTGAAGTTCAAGGAGATCACCTACGAGCACGCGGAAGGGTTCGCCGCCGGTGAGCTCAAACACGGGCCGCTCGCCCTCGTGACCGAGGAGACGCCACTGTTCGCGGTCTACACGAGCAACGACGACGAGAAGACGAAGACGAACGCGATCGAGGCCCAGTCCCGCGGAGCGCCGATCGTCGCCGTCGGACCCGACGATAATCCCCTCGTCGATGTCGCCGACGCACACCTGTCGGTCCCCGAGACCCACCCCGTCTGGGCGGGCCTGCTCGCGAACGTCCAGTTACAGCTGCTGTCCTATCACGCTGCAAAGCAACTCGGGCGGCCGATCGACAAACCGCGCAATCTCGCGAAAAGCGTGACCGTCGAATGATCGCCCAGTCTCACAGCTAACGTTTTTTCGCGGTCAGTTCGACGCCGCCGGTTCACGTCTCGAATCCGCGCATCGTGTCTCCTCATATTGTCAGTAGCTGCAGCGGTGCAGACAAGCGACGAGTTCCGAGACACGGTTGCAGTGAGTTACACCGCTCGAGCGGCAGAGCAGGATCACCATGACCGATTGCCTACTCTCGAACGACGATCGGACAGCCTCTTCTCTCGGTACCCCCGGATAGATCGGTCCATTGCCTGACCCAGCACTCGGCGAGACAGTTTGTGGAGAGACCGAGTCACCGGAGAGCCGGTTGTCGACTCGTGGCTGTTGGATCGGCACCCATCTCCGATAGCCCGCCCGAGGCCACCGAAGAGGTCCTCGGTGTCGCTGACGGTGCAGTTGGTCAGGCTAGGACTCGTTTCGCTGACGCCACCGCATGTACCCTGCCGGTCGTCTCGACCGACGTTGGGGTCGTCTCCAACTGGTGGAAGAACCAGCGTCCGGCGCTCGGTCTGATACGGTCTGCTGTAACGATTTACCGGCGTATCCGCAGGACGGATCGCGGATACGCCGGAAATGACTGACAGTAGTCCGTATGAATCAACAGCAGTCCAGTGTCTCGAGACCGATAGCGAGGGTCGCTGTTCGAGACACGGCTCATCCGGCATACTCGAGCAGTCGATAATCGCCATCTCGAACGGAGATGCGTACAGCCCGTCGTCTCGTAGAGCGGTATTCGGATGAGGTCGAGACCGTACTGCCGCCGACAAAACGAGAACCACGTCTTCACACGAACGGCCGCCAATATACCACGGCTGGCGGTGTGCCGTGGTTAGCCGTCTTTCGACTCGAGTGTCAGCGTGATCGATTCGTCCCTGCCATCGATCGTGACAGGCCGCTCCGCGAACGTGTACCCATCCGCGTCCGCGGTGACCGTATACTCGCCGTCATCGAGTTCGAACGCCGCCTCACCATCGTCGCCAACTTCTTTCGTTTCCTTCTCAAAGAGGAGGGCGTCCTCTGTGACCTCGACGGTCGCATTCTCGACCGCAGTGCCGTTCTCGTCCTTGACGGTCACCGCCAGCGTGTGCTTCCCACCGCTGTCGTCGGTGTCACTGTCAGCTTGGGTCTGCTGCTCGAGCGTCAGCGTGATCGTCTTGTCTGTACCATCGACCTGGACGGTCGTTTCCGCGGGGTTGTATCCGTCCGCATTCGCAGTAACAGCGTACTCGCCGTCCTCGAGTATGAATTCCGCCTCGCCGGTCCCGTCGACCGATTTCGAGACGTTCGAGCCGGATCCGGGTTCGACGGTGACGGTGGCGTTGTCGATCGGAGTTCCGGCCTGCGATTCGATGACCGCCGTCAGCACGTGCGATTCGTCCGTATTGGTCTCATCGCCGCCGTTCTCGGTGTCTGTATTGTCGGATCCATCCGTTTGGGAGTCCGTGTTATCAGACCCGTCGGTTTGGGAGTCTGTGTCGTCAGATCCATCACCCTGGGTATCTGTGCTGTCGTCCGTGTTGTCAGTTCCGCCGGTCTGAGTGTCTGTGCTGTCGGTTCCGTCCGTTTCTTTCGTTTCGTTACTCGTCCCGCCGGCCCCGTCGGTGTCGGTCCCACCGCTATCGCCTATCGAGTCGCTGTCGGCCGTATCACCACCGCTGTTGGTCGGCTGTCGGGCATCGTCGATTCTGTCGCTGACCGAGCCGATGGCGCTGCTGACGGACGCACCGCTCGCGGCGAGGACGAGGCCAGCCAGCAGGAACACGATGCCACAGACAGTAAGCAGGATCTGGACGCTACGCTGAATCGATCGGGTCTCCGTTCGGCGGTTTCGGGCATTGCTGCGCATTATCAATAATTTCGAACTTGAGAGACAGTATCAGTGCGTTACACACCCTCCAGTTCGCCGACCGACGATACCGTCGGTGGGAACCGGTCAGTGGACAACCAGCCGGTCATCTCCACACACCTGGTATCGGCCACTGTCGAAACCGAGACACTGTCCGAGCGATACCGATCCGACCGTCCGCTCGAGGTGCGCTGCTGACTATGCCATGCGTCATACACAGGTCTGCGAGATTTCATTAAGCGACTATTCTACTGTTGGGTGGTTCACTATAGGGATCATAAATCCGTTTCATACGGTCTGCTGTACCGAGTTTCCGGTGTCCTCGCGGAACGGGTCGCGGGTGCACCGGAACTGATTTACAGAAGTCCGTATCACTCGGGGGCCACGAGCTTGTAGCCACCGTCGGTATCGATCCCCGCGTCGGAGGGGTCTTCGCCATCTTCGTGGGTTCGGCCCGCGTTCGGCATGGTAGTGGTAGATCGCCCCCTCGATCACACGCGGTGTACTCGAGACGATGCCCTCGTTGTCGACCGTCCAGACGATCTCGCCGGTGCGTTTCTCGAGCGCGTAGAACGTGTCGCCTCGCGAGCTGAACAGAACGCGGTCGCTACAGACGGTGGGACAGCCACCGAGCCAGTCGTCCGTTTCGACCGACCAGTCAGTTGTTACTATAGAGCGATGCCGCAGTAACGCTCTCGAGGAAGTCGGCCGTCACCCGATTGAACGCACGCGGTCGATCCAGATTGACCAGATGTCCCGAATCGGACAGCTCCAGGCGCGTGCCGTCGGCGACTGCCGTGGCAATCTGTGCGCCCTGTCGCTTGACGAGCGGGACTTCCTGTTCGCCGTGGACGACGAGCGTCGGCGTCTCGAGGCCGGTCAACGCGGGTGGATCGTACTGGTAGAGTGCCTCGAAGATCTTGCGATACTCCGCCGACGGGATGTCACTGGCGCTGTCGATCGCCTCGGCTCTGATCTCGGGATCGACCGACAGCCACCGCTGGCCGGTCGTCGCCTGAATCGACGTAAGCATCGACTGGAAGGTCCCTGCCGAGCCCGTCATCGATAGCGACGTCGTCAGCGCCGGCAGCGGCGACCACAACGATTTCATCGCCGTCGGGACCGCTATCGGCGGCATCGACCGTACTGCCCCGCCCAAGATCGCGGCCGAAGCGCTGTCTGGATGGCGATCTAAAAACTCCTGGACGACCATCGACCCGAGCGAGAGCCCACAGAGGATCGGCCGCTCGAGGTCGAGACGCGAGAGCAGCGCCTCGAGATCGTCGGTAAAGAGCTCGATCGAGTAGCGATCGCGATCGGTCGCGCCGGTGTTGCCGTGCCCGCGAACGTCGAGCGTGATAGTCCGGTACTCGTCGGCGAAGTGTTCGACCTGTGGCTGCCAGGCCGTTCCGTCCATCCACCCGCCGTGGACGAACACCAGCGGTTGGCCGTCACCGGTCGTCTCATAGTGGATCGTCCCGTCGTCGAGCTCGAGTGCTGCCATACAGTGGGTGGTGGCTGCTCGCTCTTAGAACACCGGGTTGCGGTAGCACGGACTGAAAACCGGCTACGCAAGTATGTTTATACGACCGATCCCCGCTTATACTGTCGGACAACAGTCAGTGAACGCTCGATCGTGTCTCGAGTTCGATCGATGTGTGAGTCGTGTTGTCCGGCAATATTAGTCATCGGCTTCGGTCCGAATCCAGCGGTCCCAGACCGAGTCGAATTCGGAGTCGTCTTCGGAGATGCGATCCCACGCCGCGAGACCGCGTTCCTCGCGAGTTCCCGGGACCGTGTTGTCGAGGACGAGCGCCGCAAGTCCGCCGACGGCCATCCCGGTCGAGCCGATGATGTAGATCGTGTCGACGACGGCCTGTGCCGCGGCTTCGACTCCGGTCGCGACAGCCGTGTTCGCGAGGCCAGTCGCATCGATCATGGCCTCGAGGCCGACGGCATCGCGGAACGCGATCGTGCTCTCGAAGTTGCCCATGTACGCTGGAATCGCCAGCCCGACGAAGAGGGCGAAGCCGATGATGAAGGTGTTGCGCGAGGAGTCGAGATCGACGTGACGCAGATTCGAGATCCCGACGGCGACGATCTGGCCGAACATGGCGATAAAGAGCCCGCCGACGATCGGATCAGGGATCGTCGCGATCAACTGCCCGAAGTAGCCGATGAAGCCGACGAACAGCATGACGATTGCTCCAATCTGGACGACGTACCGGGAGGCGACGCCGGTCAGACCGATCGCGCCGATGTTCTCGGAGTAGGAGGTCGAGCCGGCGGTCCCCATGATTCCCGAGAAGACGTTCATCAGCCCTTCCATGCCGATGCCGTGGTTGATCCGCTTCTCGCTTGGCGCGCCTGCGCCCGAGATGTTCGCCACCGCGTAGTAGTCGCCGATACTCTCGACGATCGAGGCTAGCACGCCGGCGAACATTCCGATGACGAACGCGGTCGTGATCTGTGGGGTCCCCCACTGGAAGGGATAGATCGGCAGTAGCGGCCGGGTGGCCGCGACCGCGCCGAGATCGACGTAGCCCGGGTGCCCGTCACCGATCACACCTCCCACCGAGAGGGACGCCGCGGCGACCCAGGCGATGACCAGCGCGAGAATTACCGGATAGAGCCGGAACGCTTTGTGCTTGACGTCGAGGTACTGCGAGAACAGCAGGATAAGTCCGAGGGTCAGTCCGAGCAAGAGCCAGCTCTGTTCGTCCGTCGTGATCTGGGTGGCATTGAACAGCGAGAGCCCGATCAGCGCGATCGTCGGCGCGATGACCACCGGCGAGAGGAACCGGCGGAGTTTCCCGACCAGCCCAAAGTACCCCATCGCGACCTCGACGATCGCAGCGACGATGATCGCCCCCTGTAACTGCAACAGCGCGGCCTCCCAGCTTGGCTGGCCCGAAACACCGCCGGCGGTGACGACGCCGACGATAGCCAGCGCCGGTGCGAGCATCGAGAACGGCGCGCCCTGCACGATCGGGTACCGGTTGCCGAACGTCGTCTGGGCGAGCGTCGCGATTCCAGAGACGACGAAGAAGGTCCCGATGAACCGCGCGGTAACTTCGGGATGCTCCGCCATTCCCATCGCGTTGGCCAGAATCAGCGGCACGGCGATGTTCGCACCAACCATTGTCAGATAGTGCTGGACCCCGAGCACCATCGATTCACCCAGCGGTGGCTGGTCGTCGATTCCGTATTCGATCGCATCACCGACGGACTCGTCGGCGGCTTGCTCATCCCCCGTCATCGATTTCCGTCGGATAACAGCCGAGGGAGTTCAAAGGGATGTTGATCCGTCCTCGTTCACTGAGAGCCGTGATACCGTCTCACGACTGCTAATTCTCGTCAGCCGCACGCTCGGCAGCAGCTCGGACCCGCTCGACCGACAGCCTAGAGAGATCGACTACTTCCCCCTCGGTCTCGCTCGCGACGAGGTCCGAGAGGCCGGCACGGGAGTCGTCGCCGGCGTCGACGACGACCACACGCGTATCATCCATTGCAAGCGCACGAGCGGCCTTGCGAGTCGCCGCCGTCGGACTCCCATCGGCGACGTTCGCCCGGCCGTCGGTAACGAGGACGACGACCGCGGCATCGGTGTCGGCCCGCTCGAGGACTTGTCTCGAGGTCTCCAGACCCGCCGGCAGCGGTGTTCGGTCACCCGACGGGAGGTCCTTGAGATGGCGGGCGGCCAGCGAGACGCTGTCGGTTGGCGGGAGCAAGACATCGGCGTCCTCGCCGGCGAAAGCGATGAACGCGACCTGATCGCGGTGTTCGTAGCTGTCGCGCAGGAGCTCGAGGACGACGCCCTTGGCGGTCCGCATCGCCGGTCGCATCGAGGCGCTGGCGTCGACGGCGAAGACGATCGTCACCGACGTCTCGCCGGCCCGGACCGACTGCCGGAGGTCCTGTTTCTCGATGCGGGATTCGCCGCGGGTCGCCGCCGACCGAACCGACGCCGCGGCATCGATCGATCCCTCGCCCGAGGCGGGTTCGGTGCGGACGCGAGCACCCCGGTTGTCCGTGCTCGGTGCCGTACTCGCCCGCGATCCCGTCGCGGTCGGATCATCAGTGCTGTCGACGGCCGGCGTCTCGAGGTCCGGTGCTACTGCCTCACCGATTCCGGCCCGCTGCTGGCCCGGGACGAGCGGCTGGGCGGTTTCGTCCTTCTCACCGTCGGGTGATTCGTCCGACTCGGACTCGGATTCGCTCGAGTCGTCTGCTCCCTCGTCGCCGGTCTCAGCCGGCGACTGGTTCGCAGAAGCCGGTTGCTCCCCTCGCTCCGGTCGCTGTTCAGGCCCGTCGTCGCGTTCGTTGCCATCGCCGCCATCGCTCGCGTCGTCGCCGTCGCTGCCGTCGCCTGAACCCTCGCTATCGCCGCCCTCGTCTCCATCCCCCGATTCGGGTTCCGGATCGGCCTCGTCGCCGTCGTCTTCTCCGTCGGTGTCGTCAGGTGAGTCCTCGTCGAACCGGTCCTCGAGCAAGTCGTCGAGATCCGGTTCGTCTTCGAACGGCGTGCTCCGAAGCCGGTGGGGGAGCGTGTACGTCGCGGCCTCGTGGATATCGGACTCGATGACCGTCTCGCGGCCCTCGAGTGCGGCCAACGTCATGGCAGTGCGGGCCGTCGCTACGTCGCCGCGGTGGCCGTCGACGCCGGCTGCGAGACAGAGTTCGGCGATCTCGGCTTTGAAATCGCTCGGGAGGCCGACGTTCGAGAGACGTTCGCGGGCTGCGGCGAGGTCCTCGCGCAAAGCGTCGACCTCGTCGGCGTACGCCGTCGCGGGGTCCGGCTCGTTCTCGGCCTCGAGTGCGCGATCGATGATCTCGACGCGGTCGTCGATCTCGCGACAGCCCTCGACGGTCGCTTGGAGCGCGAAGCGATCGCGCAGTTGGGGCCGAAGATCACCTTCTTCGGGATTCATCGTGCCGATGAGGGTAAACTCCGCCGGATGGGAGACGCTGATCCCGTCGCGCTCGACGGTGTTGACGCCGCTTGCGGCCGCATCGAGGATAACGTCGACGAGGTGGTCGTCCAGCAGGTTGACCTCGTCGACGTAGAGGATACCGCGGTTGGCGCGGGCCAGTAGGCCGGGATCGAAGTCGGCCTCGCCGGCCAGCGCGTCCTCGACCGAGAGCGTGCCGACAACGCGGTCGCGCGTCGCCCCAAGCGGCAGGGTCACGAGCGGCACGGGCCGCGTCTCGACCGAGAGGTCTGCGGGGTCGCGCTCGCGGCAGTCGTCGCACTGCTGGCTCGAGTCGTCGGGCGAACAGCCGTATGGGCAGTCGGCGACGGCCCGCTGTTCGGGAAGGAGATCGACGAGCGCCCGTACTGCGGTGGATTTCGCGGTTCCTTTTTCTCCGGTTATCAGGGCACCGTCGAGGCCGTCGTTGGCCGCGACGGCGAGCAACACGCGTTTCAGCTCCTCCTGTCCGACGATCGCCGGAAAGGGGAGTGACGACAGCTTTTTGCCCCCGGCGTTTGCAACCATACTTGCGCTAATACAATAGAGGTTTAAAAGTACGATGACACGGATCGGGATCTATACTGCGACGGAAAACGAACTCGGCTCGATCGGGCAGGCCGCCGAGCGCCTCGAGGGGATCGAGCTGGTCGTCCGCTCGGAGAGCGACCTCGACGAGGAAGCCGACGTCGAGGAGTTCGTCGAGGAATTGCGCGACGCCGCGGCAGCGATTCTTTGGCTGCACGGGGCCGAGGACAGTATGCCGGGCTACGACTACGCGACGGGTGCGCTCGCAGAGGCGGGCGTCCCGCTGATCGTCAAGGCAACCGGTGACGCCTACGCCGTCGAGGACACGACGGTCGCGACTGAACACCGCGAACGTGCCTACGACTATCTCGAGAAGGGCGGGACGATCAACGTCGCGAACCTGTGTCGGTTCCTCGCCGCCGAGTACGAGGGCCGGGATATCGACTACGACGAGCCCGCCGAACTCCCGACGGAGGGCGTCTACCACCCCGACCATCCGGGGATCGAGTACGAGGAGCTGCTCGCGACCCACGACCCGGACAAGCCGACGGTCGCGGTCTGGTTCTACGAGTCCCACTGGACCCACGAGAACACCCGCTATATCGACGCGCAGGTCCGCGCACTCGAGGAACAGGGGGCCAACGCCCTGCCGATCTTCTGCAATCCGGCGACCGATACGGACGAACAGGAAGACGCCGAGTGGGTGACCGACAACTGGCTTTTGGACGATGCGGGTCAGCCGGTCGTCGACGCCGTGCTCTCCTCGTTTATGTTCTCGCTGTCGATGGACGAGCGCGGCCGCAGTGCCGATGACGAAGGCAGTTCTGCGGAGGACGTCTTCCTCGACCGACTCGGCGTGCCAGTTCTGCAGACGGTCACCACGATGCGTTCGCGCTCGCGCTACGAATCCAGCGACACGGGCGTGATGGGCTTCGAACTCGCCCTCTCGGTGGCGCTGCCGGAGTTCGACGGCAACGTGATTACGCACCCGATCTCCGGCAAGGAGCGCACCGACGACGAGGCCGGTATCGGCTCCGCGCCGAAACACCACTTCCCGATCGACGATCGGATCGATCACGCGACGCGGCTCGCGGTCAACTGGGCCAAACTGCGACACACACCAAACGAGGACAAGCAGGTCGCCGTCGTCCTGCACAACTACCCGCCGAGCGACGACGGGATCGGGACCGCGTTCGGTCTCGACAGCCCGGAATCGACCGTCAATCTGCTCGAGGAACTCGACGCGCGGGGCTACGACCTCGGCGACGACATGCCCGAGGACGGCCAGACGCTCGTCGAGAAACTGACCGCCCAGCTCACGCTCGAGGATCGCTGGGTCGCGCCGGAAGACGTCCGGGACCTCTCGGTCGACGTGGTTTCGCCGGACACCTACGCGGACTGGTTCAGCAACGCTGACGAGCGCTTCCAAGAGAATATTATCGAGGAGTGGGGCGAGGTCCCCGACCGACCGTTCGCGATCCCCGGCGTCGAGTTCGGCAACGTGCTCGTCACCGTCCAGCCCCCGCGCGGGTTCGGGATGGACCCCTCGAAGGTCTACCACGACTCGGACCTGCAGCCGCCACACGACTACTACGCGTTCTACGGCTGGCTCCGGAACACGTTCGAGGCCGATGGCGTCGTCCATCTGGGCACCCACGGCAGCCTCGAGTGGCTCCCCGGCAAGACGGTCGGCCTGAACGGCGCGAGCGCACCGGATCAGCTGATCGACGACATCCCGAACGTCTACCCCTACATCGTGAACAACCCCGGCGAGGGGACCCAGGCCAAGCGCCGCTCCTACGCCGCCATCGTCGACTACCTCACGCCAGTCATGCGTAACGCTGGCACGTACGACGAGTTATCCGAACTCGAGGAACTCGCGAACCAGTACCGTGAGGCAGGGATGGAAGACGCCCGCGCCGACGACGGCGAGCACCTCGAGACGCTGATCCGGGAGAAAGTCGAGGAGCTCGACCTTGCGGTCGAATTAGGCATTACGGGCACGATCGACGAGAAGGCCGACGTCCGCGGACCCGACGAAGCCGGCTCGACGCTCGCAGAAGGCGAGGTCGAGGGTGACGATCTCGCGATCGACGACCTCGTCGAACGCGTCCACGAGTACCTCACCGACGTCAAGACGACCCAGATCCGGCTGGGGCTGCACACCATGTCCGAACCGCCGGAAGGCGATCGCCTCGTGGAGTACCTCGTCGCGCTCACGCTCCTCGAGAACCCCGGTGCGCCGAGCCTACGCGAGAGCGTAGCCGGCGCGCTCGGTGTCGACTACGAGACGATGCTCGACTCGCCCGGCGAGTACGACGAGGCCCTCGGCATGACCTACGCCGAAGCCGCCGACGTCGTCTACGAGACCAGCGCCGACTTACTCGAGACGCTGGCCGACCACGACTTCGACGTCCCCGTGTCCGAGCTCGAGGGTGGCCCAGACGACGAGGTCAATATCAATCTCATGATCGTCGACCTCGAGACGATCGGCGACGCGAAGGCGAAACCGGGTGCCCACGACGACTTACGTGAAGTGTTGGCGTACGTCTGTGAGGAAGCCCAGCCCCGCGTCCAGGGGGCCGAAGACGAGATTCCCCGCACCGCCGACGCGCTATCCGGCGAGTACGTGCCGCCGGGCGGGTCGGGCGCACCCACCCGCGGCGGCGTCGACCTGCTGCCCACGGCCCGTAATTTCTACACGCTCGACCCGCGCAAGGTGCCGGCGAAGGCCGCCTGGCAGGTCGGGAGCGAGGTCGCCGAGGGCGTCCTCGAGCGCCATCACACCGAAAACGACGAGTATCCCGAGGAGATCGGTGTCGTCGCGTGGGGCACCCCGACCGTGCGCACGCGCGGTGAGACAATTGCTCAGGTGCTCGCGATGATGGGCGTCGAACCGCAGTGGACCGACGCCGGCCGGATCGACGACGTCGAGCCGATCTCACTCGAAGAGCTCGACCGGCCCCGAATCGACGTGACAACGCGCGTCTCCGGGCTGTTCCGCGACGCCTTCCCCGCGGCGGCAGGCGTCATCCACGACGCCGTCGACGCGGTCGTCGACCTCGACGAACCACCGGAGTTGAACTACGTGAAGAAACACGTCGAGGAGGAGGCAGAGGAGTTGCAGGACGAGGAAGACCTCGACGAGAGCGACGCGCGAAAAGCCGCCAAACACCGCGTCTTCACGACCAAACCCGGCGGCTACGGTGCCGGGACGAACAAGGCCGTCGACGAGGGCAACTGGGACGATCGCTCCGATCTCGCCTCCGTCTACGTCCAGTGGGGCGGCTACGCGATGGGGTCGCGCGGCCGCGTCTCGGACGCTCACGACGCCTTCGAACGGCGGCTCTCGAGCGTCGACGCGACGGTCAAACTCGAGGACACGATGGAGCAAGACGAGTTCGACTCCTCGGACTGGTACGCCTTCCACGGCGGCTTCATCTCCGCCGTCACCGAGGTTTCGGGCGAGGAGCCGGCCTCCTATGTCGGCGACTCCTCGGACCCCGACAACGTCGGCGTCTACACCAACGAGGAGAAGGTCCGCAAGGCCATGCGCTCGCGCGTGCTCAACCCTGATTGGCTCGAGTCCATGGAGGAACACGGCTACAAGGGCGCGGGCGACCTCTCGACGACGGTCGACGTGACGCTTGGCTGGGATGCAACCACCGGTGTCGTCTCGGACACCCTCTGGGAGGAGGTCGCCGAGAAGTTCGCCTTCGACGAGGACCGCCAAGAGTGGATGCGCGACGTGAACCCGTGGGCGCTCGAGTCCATCACGGACACCTTGCTCGAGGCGATCGAGCGCGATCTCTGGGACGCCGACGACGAGACGATCGACCGACTGCGCGATCTCAATCTCGAGGTCGAAGGCGATCTCGAGGCACAGACGACCAACGAGGCAGTGGGGGTGGCAAACGATGACTGACGGACAACAGGACTTCGAGAAGGAGTACGCCGATCTGGGTGCAACGACACAGAACGCGATGGACATCGCGGAGACGAGCATGGACATCGTCCGGCAGTTCGTGCCGGACGAGACGCTGGCCGATCGGGTTCGACAGAAGTCGGTCCACTCGATGGGCGACATCGAGTTCCAGCATCTGATCGAGTTTACCGGCAGCGACGACCTCGGTGACGACGAGGACGCTCCCGTCCGTGCCGGTGCTCGAGCGGTGCTCGAGGAGGCGACCATCGTCACCGACATCACGATGTCGAAAGCCGGGATCACCGGCCGCGGCCACAACTGCGAGAAGCGCAAGGCGATCGGCAACGGAGCCGAACTGGCGAAAGAAACGGGGATGACTCGAACCGCGGCCTCGGTGCTCGAACTCGACAAGAAGGGCGTCTACGACGGCGCGATCGCGACGATCGGTAACGCGCCGACGGCTGCGTTCGCGCTGGCCGACTGCATCGAGAACGGTACCCGACCGGCCGCGATCGTCGCGACGCCGGTCGGCTTCGTCAAGGCAGAAGAGAGCCGCCAGCGCATCCGCGAGGTCAGCGAGGAATACGACGTGCCGGCGATTACGAACGTCGGTCGCCGCGGCGGCAGCGGACTCGCCGCCGCGCTGACGAACGAACTGATCCACGTCGCGAAAGACGTGCGAACGGACGACCTCGAGTTGGAGCGGACAGCCGATGAGCGGCGGTCACTGGAGGACGAATGAGCGGCGAATACGACCTCGACGCGGGGCCGGACCCGGCGACGTTCGCAGCCGAAGCGGCAGAGCCGGATATAGACGAAGCGGCTGACGACCCGGTCTATGCCGTCGGCGTCGGCCCGGGGAACCAGGAGTATCTCACACCCCGCGGCGAGCGAGCGATCCGTGAGGCCGATGTCGTCGTCGGCTTCACGACGGTCGTGGAGTTCGTCGAAGACCTGACCGACGCCGACCTGCTGACCTGTGGGTACAAAGACGAAGCCGAAGCGCTCGAGGCATTCGGCGAGCGCGTCGCTGCCGGCGAATCGGGTACTGCGGTTGCGATGGGCGATCCGAATCACTCTGGGTATCAGTTCGTCGGAAAGGTACAGGACGCTGTAGAACAAGCTTCTACAAGCCCTGACTCGCAAGCTCGTCAGGACGCAGTCGAGTCCGAGGACCCCGAGATTCCGGTTCGCGTAATTCCGGGGATTTCGGCGATCCAGATGGCCGCCAGCCGCGCTCGGACGCCGATGGAGGACACCGAATTCGTCACGCTCCACAAAAGCGGCGACCTCGAGTCCGATATGGCTCGACTCGTCGCTGCCGTCACGGACGACGAGCGCCACCTGCTCACGCTGCCCCGGCCCTACGACCGGATGCCAGGCGACATTGCCGCTACCTTGCTCGAGGCGGGTGCCGACCCCGACCTCGAGGCGCTGGTGCTCGAGAAGCTGACGCACGACGCGGAGGAGATCCATCGGTTCACGCTGGGGGAGCTCTCGGAACACGCCGGCGGGAACGGACCAGACGATACGCCGTTTTCCGATCTGGTCGTGCTCGCGGTTCGACAGCCGGTGTAATCGTCGCTGTCGTGGGCAGGTCGCATCACCGACCCTCTCCACGGTGTGTCGACGATTGAACCGGACGAACGGACGTCGAAGATTCTTCGACGGACCCCACACTCAATGGATCGGTGTACCGGAGGTGTTTTATGGCGACCCAAGAGAGTAACGAGTAGACGGCACGGTCAGACAGTTACCTTTCAGCGCACGTGGTTTCCACGTGTGTTCACCTGCTGACCTACCCCGTCTTTCCAACAACCAAGAGCGGTTGCTATTGCGGTCGCTACAGAATTCCGGGACACTAGTCAGAGACACGCACCTATTGCACAGCCACGGCGTCGTCCTCGAGCAGCGCCTCGAGGTTCTCCAAGGCTCGGAGGCTGACCGGCGTGTACCCGGCCTGATGGAGCGGCAGTTCGAACGCGACTCGGCAGCGCCCATCGCCGAGGTCGTCGACGCGGTGACCAGCGGCTGGAATCCCGGTGACGCGCCAGGTCCACCGCCGCTCCGTACACGACGTGATCTTGAAGGGGAGCCAGACGCCGGGCAGTCTGATCCGACCGGTCGTTCCCGTTTGGAGTCGGCGGTCGGTTGACTCGACGCCGTGAACGATCGGCGACCAGTCTGGCCACGTCGTCGTGTCGACGAGGGCATCCCACGCGTCTACTGCGGGGACGGATAGAACGTGCGAGACCTCGAGCCGACGGCCGTCCGGCGTTTGCGTGGTCCGAACGCGAGTCATGTCTTGTACTACGCGGGCCCGACGTATGTGGGTTGCTGCGAGCACGGGATGGTCGACAGCCGCCTCGAGTCGGACTCGATCTACCGGCCGATAACGTTCACGATAAATGATGTGTCACGATGCCAGATGCTAAACGCTTAGTTCCTCTAGAGGCGCGTAACTGACAATGAGCGATCCCGGCCCCCCCGATCAGACGCGACCCGACCGTGATCCCCCCGAACAGGAACAGGTCCGTGAGGCAGTCGAGCGGTCACGGAGCGGCGCACCGGCGGTCGGTGCAGTCGTCCGCGATCGTTTCTCGTCCGACGAAATCTTCCAGCGGATCGTCGCCGCGGCCGACGAGGAGGTCACCTCCGGGAGCCGCGAACTGTTCTTCAGCGGCCTCGCCGCTGGCTTCTCGATCACGATCACGTTCCTGCTCTATGCGTCGCTGACGGCATCGACCGACGGCCATCCGATCCTGAGCAAACTCCTGTACCCGCTTGGCTTCATCTACATCATTATCGGCGGCTACCAGCTCTACACCGAGAACACGGTGCCGCCCGTCGCGCTGACCCTGGAACGGCTGGCCAGTATCCCCGCCCTGTTGCGCCACTGGACGATCGTTCTCGCGGGCAACTTCACGGGCGGTGCCCTCGGTGCAGTCGCGCTGTCGTGGGGTGGGGTCTTCGACGAGCCAGCGGCCACCGCAGCGATGGAACTCGCTGAAAAGGGCGTCGCAACGCCGTGGTGGTCGCTGTTCTCCAAGGCGGCGTTCGCCGGCCTGATCGTCGCCGGCGTCGTCTGGATCGTCTACGCGTCCCAAGACACCATCTCGCGGCTCGTCGTCGTTTATATGGCTTTCCTCGCGATCCCGCTCGGAAACCTGTTTCACGTCGTCGTCTCCTTTACCGAGATGGTCTACATCGTCTTGGCCGGTGAACTCGCCCTCGTCGTCGGCCTGACCGACTTCGTCCTGCCGGTCTTGCTCGGCAACACCATCGGCGGTATCGTCCTGGTCACCATCGTCAACTACTTCCAGACCAGCGAGCACCGCCTCGAGTCCGCCCGATTCGAGGGTGCCGATCGCCAACTCTCGATCCGGGAGTGGCTATTCGGGAACTACGCGGGCCGGTCGTACGTGCCGTTGATCGACACCGCCGAGACTCACGCGACCGACAACGGTGACTATCGCGTGCTCGTCCCGATAGCGAATCCACGAACCGAGTCGACAATCGTCGATCTCGCCTGTACTCTGGCCAGTGGCCACGAGAACGCGACGGTTCACGCCGTCCATATCGTCCAGATGCCGGGCCGTGCCTCGATGCGCTACGGGGCTGGCCAGACCGACCGAATCGTCTCCCAGTCCGAACAGCGGATGGAAACCGTCCGCCAGCGAGCGCGATCCTACGACGTCGACTACGAGACGTCGACGGTCGTCTCCCACCGCTCGTTCGAGGACGTCTTCCACACCGCGGAACGCGAGCGCGCCGACCTCGTGGTCCTCGGCTGGGGTGACGACCGACCGTGGGGCGAGGGGCGTGCTGAAGGCCGGATGGACGAACTGACCAGCAACCTCCCCTGTGACTTCCTCATCCTCAAGGATCGGGACCTGGACACCTCGCGTATCCTCCTCCCGACCGCTGGCGGGCCGGATTCGGATCTGAGCGCCGAGGTCGCGCGGACGCTTCGCGACCACGCCGACGCGAGGATCACGCTCCAGCACGTCGTCGCCAGTCCGGACGACCGCGAGCGTGGCGAACAGTTCCTCACCGAATGGGCCACAGAACGCGACCTCGAGGACGCCGAGATCGTTGTCGACGACTCCGGCGACGTCGAACGGGCAATCTGTCGACAGGCCGAAGATCACTCGCTCATCCTCATGGGCGCGACCGAGGAGGGTGTAATCTCGCGGCTGATGAGCGACTCACTGCACATGGACGTCGTCAACGAGGTCGACAGTTCGGTGTTGCTCGCCGAGCGACCGAGCGATCGTACCGTCCTCCAGCGGCTGTTCGGCCACTGGTAGCTCGGTTACACGTCTCGTCGCCGTTTTCGCGTCCAAAAAACGGACACGGCATTCGGACGTTGGTGACCGATCTCCGATGCCGTTGCGATCAGTTGCGGGTGAACACGTTCTTGATGCGCGAGACGAGACCGTTGTCGTCGGTGCGGTTCGTCTCTCGATCGTCGTGTTCGTCCGCCAGAGGCACGCGGGCGTACGATCACCGTTCCACTAAAAACGACGGGGATCCGATAGCTGTCGTCGATTGTGTTACCACGTACTGTTTTTTCACCTGCCCGCGTACGGCCTGTTATGGAGTATACGACCCTCGGTTCCACCGGGATGGAAGTCAGTCGCATCTGTCTAGGCTGTATGAGCTTCGGCTCGAGCGACTGGCGCGAGTGGGTCCTAGACGACGAAGAGAGCAAGGAAATCATCGACCGGGCGATCGATCTGGGGATCAACTTCTTCGATACCGCGAACATGTACTCGAACGGCGAGTCCGAGCGGATTCTGGGCGAGGCCCTCGAGGGCCACCGCGAGGAGTCGGTCGTCGCCACGAAAGGCTACTTCCAGATGCGCGAGGACGACCCGAACTCGGGTGGCCTCTCCCGAAAGGCGATCGAACAGGAACTCGCGGCCAGCCGCGAGCGACTGGGGATGGACACAATCGATCTCTACCAGATTCACCGCTGGGACGACGAGACACCGATCGAGACGACGCTGCGCGCACTCGACGACGCCGTTCGTCGTGGTCACGTCCGCTACATTGGTGCCTCATCGATGTGGGCCCACCAGTTCGCCGACGCGTTGCACACGAGCGACCGGCTCGGCCTCGAGCGGTTCGTCACGATGCAAAACCACTACAACCTCGTCTACCGCGAGGAGGAACGCGAGATGCTGCCGCTCTGTGGGAAAGAAGACGTCGGCGTCATCCCGTGGTCGCCGCTGGCCCGTGGCTATCTGACGCGCCCCCACGAGGAGGTCGACGCGACGACCCGCGGCGAGACCGAGGAGCACCTGTACGACCACCCCTATCGCGACGGCAGTGGGCCGGAGATCAACGACCGCGTCGCGGAAGTCGCCGCCGATAAGGGCGCGACGATGGCTCAGATCGCCCTCGCGTGGCTGCTCCACAAAGACTGGGTCGACGCCCCCATCGTCGGGACGACCAGCGTCGACCACTTAGAGCAGGCCGTCGAAGCCCTCGAAATCGACCTCTCCGCGTCGGATATGGCCTATCTCGAGGAGCCCTACGAGCCGGTTCCGGTGTCCGGTCACAGCTAACTCGGCTTGGGATCCGAGTCCAATGGTTCCTATTCGCCGTCCGCTTCGGTCGGGGTGACCGCGAGAATCGGAGCCGACGCGTGTCTGAGCAGCCGCTCGGTCGTACTCCCGAGTAACAGCCGATCGATGCCGCTTCGGCCGTGGGTCCCCATCACGACCAGATCGATGCCGTGGTCGTCGATGTACTCGAGCAGTTCGGTGCCGGGCCGACCCTCGAGAACGGCAGTCGTCGCTGCCAGCCCGTCCTCTCGGGCCTGCGCTGCGATCTCGTCCGTTGCGTTCTGGTGCTCAGTCTCGAGCTGTTTCACGATCTCTGTCGGCGGTGAGAGCGTGGGACTGGCCGCCATATCGCCGGTATCGAGGACGGTGACGGCGTGGGCGCGTGCATCCGCCGCACGTGCGAGCTCGAGGCCGTGGTCGACTGCGGCCCCTGCGGCGTCGCTGCCGTCGGTCGGCACGAGGATTTCGTCGTAGCCGTCAGCCGGTTCCGTTTGCTCGCTCGCTCGAACGGACAGGACGGGAATCTCCGCTCGACGAACGACGTGTTCGGTGACGCTGCCGGCCACGAAGCGGCTCACACCGCTTCGACCGTGAGTCCCCATCACGATCAGTTCGGCATCGATCTCAGTCGCGTACGAGAGGATCTTCTTTTTCGGCTCGCCCCGGAGAACCGCCGTCTGAACCACGCTCGAGTCATCGGCCATCGTCTCGATCGTCTCGACGGCGTGTTCGGCACCGTCCTCGAGTTGGCTCATGAACTCTCGACGGACGCTGCCGGAACTGAGCAGCCCACTCGCGGCGTTCGTGTCGACGACGCTGATCGCATGAACCGTGGCGTCGAACCAGTCTGCAAGTGTCAGGGCTTGCTCGGCCGCTCGAGCGGCGTGGTCGCTCCCGTCAGTTGGAACGAGAATTGTATCGTACATGGAACGAACGTACCCTCAGTTCGCCTCGCAACCGCATAAAGGCGGTTCGACGTTCCCGATTGCTGCAAGTATGTCTCAAAACCCAGCGATGAGAAAGGCGATAATCACGGCGTGCCAGACGACGGCGGCTGCCGCATATCCCGGCTCGGATGTCGGGACTGGTGGGTGACGGACGATCGCATCCCACAGAAACACCGTTGCGACCACCGCGCCGCCGAGCAGTCCGACGTTGAACCGCACCGCGGGATGGAGCCCAACAGCGGCTCCGACGAGCAGTGATGCGAGCATCCCACCAAGGAGACGGTCATAGTGCTCCATCGGTCTAGTTCACTTCTCACTCGAGACTGAAAAGGTACCGTCCAATCGCCAGTCGCTGGCTGGCAAGCCACGCGGCGGCGACCAGGTCGATCAGGACAGTCGCGCGGCGATGTCGGCTTCGGTGATGATGCCGACGGTTTCGCCGGCTTCGGTGATCATCACGGCCTTGTAGTGCTCGAGCAGGTTGCTGATCTCATCGAGGGTGGCGTCTTTCGAGACGGTCGGGAAACTCTCGCTCATGTGGTCTTCGACGGGTTCGTCGCGGGCTTCCGAATCGAGGTGGACGAGATCGGTCTGGCTGATCGAGCCGACCGGAATGCCATCCTGAATAACTGCGAGCTGTGAGTAGGCTTCTTCTTCCATCTTTCGGGCGGCCTCGCTGACGGGGTCATCGGGAGAGACGTTGACGACGGCCTCGTTCATGAGGTCTTCGGCGCGGATGACGTCGCTTTCGGCCTTTTCCAAGGCGTTGACGATCCGTCGAAGCGTCGAGAGGCGCGGATCGACGTCGCCACCTTCGATCCGGGCGATCAACGGTTGAGAGACGTCGGCCGTCTCCGCGAGTTCGCTCTGGGTGAGCCCGAGCTCGGTACGGCGTTGCCGGAGATCCGCAGGCGTCGGAAGTTCCATATCGTACAATAACTAAGGGTTATAGAAAGAACTTTGGGTGGGTCCGCCACCCACACCGGCCTACGCCAGAGACGATCGAATGTGAGTAAGACGACAGCAGTCAAAAGACGACCGTTTCCGACAGCGACGACCAAGTCTCGGCGACCAGTCTTCAACTGTGCTGGTCGACGCTACTGTTCGTCCTCGGGGACTTCGACGACCTCGACGACCGACAGTGGGACGTCCCGCAGCGCGCCGCCGACCTCGCTTTTCGCGATACGCGAGGCGTGTTCCTCGCTGTCGGCGTTGAAGACCTCCATCTCGAGTCCGAGGCCGACGAGTGCGGTGTCAGCTGCAATAAAGGCGGAGTCGAACGGCTCGCCACAGGCTGGACAGCCCGTCGCGCCGACCTCGACCTCGACGTAGTCCATGTCTTCGCTGTTGAGTCGCTTCCCGGCTTCGCTGACGGCGACGCCGATCGCGTCGTCGATCTGCTCGACGTCACGAACGAGCCATGCCGCTTCCATCGCGACGAGATAATTGCCCATACAGTGTAGTCGGCCCGGGGGGTTTCTTGTCTTGCGGTTCGTCGGCGCTGTCGCCTGCTCGACGCGCGCGCCGCCGATTCGGCCGCGCACGTCAATCGGATGATTCCCATAAGTTACGAGAAATCCCCGGATCAATTGCCACCGACATACCCGTACATCGGTGCGAGTGTGACTCAAGTTGCGCCCACCGCAACCATAGTTGAATCGCAAGCAAGCGTCGACCCAATAACTAATTAACAACCATTATGTATTTCATGTTTCAGCAATGCTTATATATGGGCTCCGTCTGAGCACGACTGAACGCTGATGATATCCCGCGTGTACCACGCGACGCTGTTCGCACTGTACCAGCTCTGTATCGTGATCGGCATCGCGGCGATGCCGCTTGCGATCGCCGCCCGACAGGCTGGGTTCACCCTGCCGATCCACCGCGCTCTCGCCACCGTCGAGGACGCGTACGAAGCCACGCAGCGCTGATCGACGCCGACTGATTTTCGGACCCGCTACCTGCCGAGCCACGGCCCTGCAAACACCTGCTGACTCGACGCTCGAGCGGTCGCGCTCCTCAGCGGATGGAAGCGGAAACGACGGTGGTGACCGCCGGTGTTTTATACCGCCCCGGCGTACGTTTCGGGTAATGCGTACGCCCACACACGACTCCGACTTCTCTCGGACGGTCGACCAGTTGGCCGACGATCCGAACCCCTACGAGCCGGAGCTCGGCTCCCTCCCGCAGAACGATCTGACCCAGGCCGATCTGGATAACGTCAACAAGACCGGCACGACGACGATCGGCATCTCGACCGCCGACGGCGTCGTCATCGCGACGGACATGCGCGCAAGCCTCGGCGGCCGGTTCGTCTCGAACAAGAACGTCCAGAAGGTCGAACAGATCCACCCGACCGGCGCACTCACCCTCGTCGGCAGCGTCGGTGGCGCTCAGTCGTTCATCTCGAGTCTCCGCGCCGAGGTCAACCTCTACGAGGCCCGACGCGGCGAGGGGATGAGTATCGACGCGCTCGCAACCCTCGCGGGTAACTTCGCCCGCGGCGGTCCGTTCTTCGCCATCCACCCGATTCTGGGCGGCGTCGACGACGAAGGCAGCCACGTCTACAGCATCGACCCCGCCGGCGGCGTCATGGAAGACGACTACACCGTCACCGGCAGCGGGATGCAACTGGCCTACGGGCACCTAGAGCAGGCCTACGAGGACGACATGTCCAACGAAGAAGCCAAGACGGTCGCCGCCCGCGGCATCAAATCCGCCGTCGAGCGCGACACCGGCTCCGGTAACGGCGTCTTCCTCTGTGAGATTACCGACGAGGGCGTCGACATCCACGGTCACCACGACTTCGACGAAGTCCTCTAAATCGGTCGAAGCGGGCGGATTTTCCGATTTTCACCGGCGACCAGCGGTCGCTCTCTTCGATCAGTTCTCATCGGTACCATGTCAAGTCGCGTTCGATAGCGTCTGGAACCCCACGCCGAAACCTGCGCTTCGGGAAATCGCCGGTCAGTCGAGTCGCGTCGCGCTCTCGAGCTGGGCGTCGCTGACGCGAGCGTCGGCGAGCGTCACCGATCGCCCCGACTCGCTCGAGCGATAGATCGCGTCGATAACGCGCTGGACGGTCAGCGCTTCGTCGATGGTGTTCGTCTCCGGTGGCACACCGGCAGCGACGGCCTCGAGGAACGCCTCGTCCTGCTCGGCGTAGCCGGTCAACGTGTCGTCGGCGCTCATGCTGACGTCGGCGTAGTGGTCGCGGCCGGCCGTCCCGGCCTCGAGAATCCGCAGGTCCGTGTCGCCGATGTCGAACTGGGCCCCCGCCTTCGTTCCGCGGACGCGGAAGTCCATGCTCTCCTCGCGGTTGGTCGCCCACGCGGCCTCGAGCGAGATCGTCTGCCCACCGGCACAGCGGATGAAGGCGCTGACGGAGTCGTCGACCTCGTAGCGTTCGGCGTCGGCGTCCCAGTTGTCGCCGAACCCGTCGGGATCGGCGACCTCCTCGCGCGTGCCGAACGTGGTCCGTGTGACGCCGCTGACTTCCACGATCTCGGGGAAGTCAAGCGCGTAGAGCGCGAGATCGAGGGCGTGAACGCCGATGTCGACTAGCGCACCGCCGCCGGAGAGTTCGGGGTCGGTAAACCACGAACCGGGGCCGGGGACGCCACGCCGACGAACGTAATTAGCTTCGACGTGGGTGAGTTCGCCAAACCGGTCGCGGTCCCGTTGGTCCTCGAACATGGCCATCGACGCGGCGTGGCGGTTGTGGAACCCGACCATACAAACGCCCGCCGACCGAGCCGCCGCCTCGGCGATCCGTTCAGCGCTCTCCAAGGAGTGGGCGAGGGGTTTTTCGACGAGGACGTCCAGCCCCGCCTCGAGGGCTGCGACCGCGATGGGTTCGTGAAAGCGGTTGGGCGTCGTCACGATGACGGCGTCGACTGCCTCGTCCGTGACGAGGTCCTCGTGCGTTTCGTAGGTCCGTGCGTCGAACTCGGCAGCGAACCGCTCGCGTTGCTCCGGGACGAGATCGACGCCGGCGACGACCGCTGCGCCGAGGTCGCGAACGCTTCGCGCGTGGAGCGTCCCCATTCCGCCGAGGCCAACGATTCCGACACCGATATCGTCACCGATCATCGCCACCCCTCCGCGGTCGCTACAGCGAAGCAAAACGTGTCGTGAGAAACAATCGATTTCGCTGTCGTTTGTGCTCGATCCCGTTCCATAGGAAGTGGCAGTTGGCGATCGAAATAAGGGTTATGACCGATTAATCTATACAGCCGTTCTGTATCTCACTCATTATTATACTATTATACCCAATATCCCAAATTTGTTGAATGTGCGTGGCCCTCTATTTCGCTATTTCTATCCACCAATCGATCGGGAGAAACAATTGGTGGGCTGTTGTTCTCGGTCGGTGGATCGCACTTGCGCGGCCATCCGATGACGGCCGATAGTATAAGCCATCGGAGGGTGGACAGGATTGCCATGGTCGCAGTCACCATCTGGAACGAGTTTCGCCACGAACGCGAGGACGACACGGTCGCCGCCGTCTATCCCGACGGAATCCACGCGACGCTTGCCGACGCGCTTGCCACAGACCACGAGGTTCGAACCGCAACGCTCGAGGAACCGGCCCACGGGCTCACCGACGACGTCCTCGAATCGACTGACGTCCTGATGTGGTGGGGCCACGACGCCCACGAGGCCGTCGACGACGCGGTCGCCGACCGCGTCCAGCAGCGTGTACTCGAGGGCATGGGATTCGTGCCGCTTCACTCGAGTCACTACTCGAAGCCGTTCAAACGACTCATGGGGACGTCCTGTAGCCTGCAGTACCGCGAGGACGGCAGCACCGAGCGTCTCTGGGTGATCGATCCCGGCCATCCGATCGCCGACGGGCTCGACGAAGCGATCGAACTCTCCGAGACGGAGATGTACGGCGAACCGTTCGACGTGCCCGACCCCGACCGGCTGGTGTTCGTCAGCTGGTTCGAAGGTGGCGAGGTGTTCCGGAGCGGCTGCTGTTACCAACGCGGAAAGGGACGGATCTTCTACTTCCGACCCGGCCACGAGACGTATCCGATCTACGAGAACGAATCGATCCAGCGAGTGCTTCGCAATGCAGTCGCGTGGGCCGCCCCGACCGAGGGGTCGCCGCGGACGTTCGGCGAACGAGACTAGAACGTCTGGCGGCCTTCGTCCGTGATGACGCTCTCGAGCAGTTCGACCGGCGTCGCGTCGTAGACTGGGTTTTCCACGTCGAACCCCTCAGCGGGTTCGGCCATGACCTCGCTGGCCGACCGGAACTCGTTTTCGAAGACGAATCCCTCGCCGACGAGCTTCGAGGCCGAGCCGAGGACGGTCACTGGCACGTCCAGTCGGTCGGCCGTCGACGCGATCGGGAACGTGCCGACGCGATTGTAGAGGGTGTCGTCGACGATACAGTCCATGCCGACGACGACCCGGTCACACTCCTCTAAGTAGAGTCCGTGGGCACTGTCGGTGATCAGCGTCGCCTCGACCCCCTCGAGATCGGCAAGCGCTCGCGCGGTCTTGCGGCCGATATATCGCGGTCGGGCCTCGGTGACGTAGACGTCGAACGTCTTGCCGGCCTCGACCGCCTGCTCGAGTGCCTCGAGAACCGTCGAGGAGTAGTCGTGGGTCAACAACGTCGCGCCGTCTTCGAGGACGTCGACAGCGTTTTCGGCCGCTAAGCGCTTGCCAGATTCGATCCGTGCGACGACTTCCTCGATCGTCTCGGTCGTGAGCCGTTTTGCCGCCTCGACGCTGTCGGGATCGGCATCGGTCACGTTGCCGACGATTTCCCGGATGGCGTTTTGCAGGGAGGCGTGTGAGGGGTTCGCCCGCCGCAGAACGGACCCGTTTCGCTCGAGTGCCCGCGTATATTCCTCGACGGTGGCGAACTCTCGGTCGGTTAGCTCCTCGAGGGCCTGCGCTGCGCGGACCGCAACCACCGAGGAACTGTGCGTCTGCATCTCCCGGATTTCCTCGGCCGTCTCGTCGATCATACTGTGATGGTTTCCCGTCAGCGGCAAAGGTGTTCCGGGTAGGAGTAGCCGCCGTCACGGGTGTTCGACACCAACCAGTATCGCGCTTGGTCGAAGCCGAATATCTGCCCTAAAGGTTCGGATCGTGCCACGCTGTCGCAGTCGATCATCCGATCGCCGACGCCCGCAGGCTTACCTTCTCGAGCGCCCTAGATTCTCCAATGACCGTCACCGTTCGATACACCTGTCCACACTGCGACGCCGTGGTGAGCGTTGAGCGCCAGCCTGATCTCGCGGATCGATCCGTGACCACGATCCCCCAGCCGGGATGGGAGTACGCCAGTCCGGACGAGGATTTCGAAGCCGCGGATGGAATCGAATTCATCTGTGGCGAAGACGGCCCCGTTACCGACCTCGAGGGCGAACCCGTCGAGGGCTGTGGCCGCCCGTTCTATCTGAACTTCGTGCGCTACGAGCAGGGCGTGGAACTCGAGCCGGACCCGCCGACCTACGGTGGGCCGCGGTTCGATTTCAAGGGCTGACTTGCGGTTCGCCCCCCACGAAAACTGATCGCTAGCGAGCGATGCGAACAGGTCGGTTTCAGCTCTCCGTGTCCGAACCGCTCATCTCGAGCGAGACGCCGATTGCACCTCAATCGAACACAACGCTTTTCGACGCCGGGCAGTACCTACGGACATGGACGAAGCCGCCGTACGCGACCGCCTCCGGACGGTCGACGATCCCGAACTCGGCGACGATATCGTGTCACTCGGACTCGTCAACGACATCAGCGTCGACGGCGACGGGGTCGACATCGATCTCGCACTGGGTGCGCCCTACTCTCCGGCCGAAAGCAACATCGCCGCCGCGGTTCGCGAGGTTCTGACTGCCGAGGGGATCGACCCGAACCTGACCGCGAGCATTCCCGATCGTGACGACCTCTCGAGCGAAGATCAGGTGCTCCCGAACGTCAAGAACATCATCGCCGTCGCCTCCGGGAAAGGCGGTGTCGGCAAATCGACCGTCGCAGTCAACCTCGCCGCTGGCCTCTCGCAACTCGGGGCCCGCGTCGGCCTCTTCGACGCCGACGTCTATGGGCCGAACGTGCCGCGAATGGTCGACGCCGACGAGCCGCCGATGGCCACCGAAGACGAGACACTGGTCCCGCCCGAGAAGTACGGCGTGAAACTGATGAGCATGGCCTTCCTCACCGGCGAGGACGACCCGGTCATCTGGCGCGGTCCGATGGTCCACAAGGTCATCACCCAGCTTACGGAAGACGTCGAGTGGGGCCACCTCGACTACCTCGTCGTCGACCTCCCGCCGGGAACCGGCGACACCCAGTTGACGATGCTCCAGACCATGCCTGTCACCGGCGCGGTCATCGTCACGACGCCACAGGAAGTCGCGCTCGACGACGCCCGCAAGGGCCTCGAGATGTTCGCCAAACACGACACCGTCGTGCTGGGGATCGCGGAGAACATGTCGACCTTTGCCTGCCCCGACTGTGGCGGCGAACACGACATCTTCGGCTCCGGCGGCGGCGAGGAGTTCGCCGACGAACACGACCTGCCATTTTTGGGCTCGATCCCGCTCGACCCGGCCGTCCGCGAGGGCGGCGACGGCGGGAAACCGACGGTACTGAACGACGAGGACGGGACCAGCGACGCGCTGCGGACGGTCACCGAAAACGTCGCGAACAACACCGGGATCGTCCACCGGCAGGCGATCTCCCAGTACCGGCGCAGCGAGGCCGCCTCGCCGGATCGATAAGCGCTAACGGCGACGGAGCCACAGCCGGAGGACGGCTCCACCCGCGGCGTCTCCGGGCGCGTCGTTTTTGCGTCTCCCATACGAGACACGACTGTGGACGCGAATCAACAGTCTCGAGCGAACCCCTTCGGTATGGACGCGGAGTGTCGGAACTGTCCGGCGCTCTGTGAGACACGCAGCCAGGTCGTCCACGGCTACGGCGACGTGGACGCGGACTTCCTGTTCGTCGGCGAGCGGCCGACGGCTCGGGCGGACGACACCGGTGTTCCGTTCGCCGGCGAGGGAGGGAGCGACGGCGACGGTGGCCTCCGCCGAGCTCTCGAGCGACTCGGCCTCTGTGACGTGACCGCCCCGGCAGACGAGCCGGTCCTCGAGAACGTGTACCTGACACACCTCACTCGCTGTCGTGGCCCAGACAGGGGGCCAACCGACGAGGAGGTCGTCACCTGCGAGCCCTATCTCAACGCCGAGATTCGGATGATCAACCCCGAAATCCTCGTCCCGGTCGGCGAGCGCGCGCTCGCGGAACTCGGAACGGAATACACGACGACCCCGGCCGAAGACCTCTCGCTGCCCGACGATCACGCCACTCGAATCCGCGGGCGCGGGTTCGAACTCGTCCCGATGATCGACCCGCGAGAAGGAACCGCCGAGCAGACACAGGCGTGGCTCGAGGCCTTCGCGGACCTGATGGCGACGGATTATCGCCAGACGAAAGGTCGGCAGGAACGGTAGGGAGGAAACCAGATGCGGTCGATTACCAGTAGGGGTTTGCACGCCAGCGTTTCGAGCCCATGCCGAGCGCGATCAGTGCCCCGACGACGACGACCACGACAACGAGGATTCCGATCGTCGCTGTGACGTACTTGCCGGATGCAGCGCTGAGCGTCCCGTCTGCGAACCCGACGACACCGATTGCTGCCAGCGCCGCGACGACGAGCGTCCCGAGCAGGCCGGCGGTCGATAGCTTGTCCATACCGGTCGCAGGCGCTCCGCCACTATAATTCGTCACGATCTCAGGGTCGGATCGGCACTCGATTCCCGGAAGCGCCGCGTTCAAGGACCGTGCGCCCCGAGTAGGGGTATGATCGTCGTCGTTCCCGTCGCGCCCCCGCGAGAGGGACTCGTGCTCTCGTCGCTCGTCGAGCAGTCGCCGCTGTCGGCTGCCGAGGCGGTCTCGCTCTACGAGGCTGCCGTCGCCGACGTCCTGTGGGCCGTCGCTTCCAGCGGTGGCGACCTGCTGGTCAACTACCGCGACGCCGAGACGCTGCCTGACGCCCACGCTGAGGGCGACCCCGAAGCCGAAATCCGCGCGCTGGTCCTCGACGCGCTCGGCGAGGACGCCGAGGTCCGATTCGAGCGCCAGGTCGGCTCGAGTCGCGCCGCCCGCGTCGGCAACACCGTCACGCACCTGCTCGAGCGCGAGGGGGCCGACAGCGTGGGCGTGCTCGAGCCGACGGCTCCGCTGGTCGCTCGGACGGAGATCGACGGCGCGGCGATGTCGCTGCGACGTCACGGCGTCGTGCTGGGGCCGTCCGAGCGAGGAGGGACCTACTTCGCCGGCTTTGCCGAGCCGATCGATTTCACCGACGCGTACGCGACGCCCGCCCTGTCGACGCTGGCCCAGCGAGCGGCCGACGACGGCCTCGGCGTCGGGTTCGCGCCGATGCTTCCGACCGTGGCCTCCCCGACCGGGTTGCAGGCGACCGTCGCCGGACTCGAGGCCCGGCAGGCTGCCGATCGGCCGGGCGCGGAGGCGACGGCGGCGCTCGTCGACGACCTGGGGATTAGAGTCGGTGCGGACGGCGACCTCGAGCGCGAATAGACCGACAACTCTTTTTGAACGTGTGCTGAATCGATGAGTGAGGTGGGGTGGCAGAGCGGCCTAACGCGCCTGCCTTGAGAGCAGGTGGCTGTCAAGCCTCATGGGTTCAAATCCCATCCCCACCGTTTTCAGCGAGAGAATACGACGAACACCGTGAGGAGTCTCTCGAGCGGAAAACGACACGTTGGGATTTGAACGGCGGAACGAGGGAGCGATGCGACCGACGTTCCGGTGGTTCAAATCCCATCATCACCACTTCTTCAGCGTGCTCGTCGCATCGCCCCCGAACGCTCGAGCGAACACTGATACCCGACCGGAACCAGCGACACCGCGAGGCCGAACACACAACCCGTCGGAAAGCCGAAACCAACATTACATCGTCGCACCCACCACAGCGTAGTGACCCGCGTCTGTCTGCTCGGCAAGGCCGAGAGCAACCTCCAGTACGAACTGCTCTCCCGGGAAACGGCTCGAGAGGCGCTTGCGACCTACGATCTCGAGCGGCCGTTCGAGAACGCCCTTGCGCTCCGGACGGTCAGCGTTGGCGCTGCCGTCTCGCTGTTGAACGACTTGAACTGGTATCTGACTCGGTTCGTCGACGAGGCACTCGTCCAGGAGCCCAGTGTCAGCGATACGGAGTGGCTCTCACGATCGCTGGCAACCCAGCTTCGAAACGGCGACGTCGAACCCGCCGAGACGGCCGAATTCTGCAAAATATATGGCCTCGAGTGGATCGATGCGGCCGACGGCGACGCGGACGACGCAGACACGAACGACGACGCGCCGGCAGCCGCCGGCGGACCGACCTATCGACTCGTCGAACCGCTGTACGTACGCCGGACTGAGGGCGAGCTACCGGCGTACGATCTCAGAGACGTCGAAGACACCCTTATCGTCCGAGTGACCGAAGCCGAGTTCACCTAACGGTCAACAGAAGCCATCGTATCGCTCGAGGCAACGGTGGAAAATAGAAGGACGACGGCTCTGAAACGGCTACGAGTCGGTCGTCTGATTGGTGCTGGCGCTTTCGTCCGATCCGATGCGCTTACTCGCGGACGCAGAGCCGCTGTCACTGCCCATCGTGACGTCGTACGTGGATCCATCGTGATCGACGAGCGTGGCCGAAATCGTCGTCAACGGTTCCGATTCGAACGTTACCCGAACGAGTCGGCCAACGGTCGTGATCACCTGAGCGCAGGCCTCGCTATCATCGGTCTCGTTGACGGCCGCTTCGAGGACGAGTGTGTCCTCACCGTCACCCTCTTCGCCGGTCGTCTCGTCGGCACCACTGTGACTGCTGTCGTCGCCGCCGTCACTACTCTCGATGCCGATCGACTCGAGGACAACCTCGTAACACGGGGTCGGTGTCTCGGCTGAAAGCGACACCAGCATTGAGGTCTCGAAGTCGGTTTTGTCGATGAACGTGGAAACCGCGTCGGCGTCGCGCAGCGACGCTCGTTCCTCGAGCCAGTTCGTCGCGCTGTCGGCGTCCTGCAAGACCTCGATGTCGGGCTCCGTCGAGGCGGGGAACTGGTACGGCAGCGTCCGCCCATCGGCCAGCCCGTCCGGCAGGTCCTCGATCGCATCGCCGATGGCTTCAGAATCGTTTTTGGTGCCGTCTGTCTGTGAGCCGTCGTCGCCGTCGGTCGTTTCGTCGTCATCGTCGGAGAGAGTCTCCTCGTCGGCGAGACAACCGGCCGAGAGACCGACCACTACCGCAGTGCTACACAGTACGGTCCGTCTGGAAGGACATGTCATCTTACCGGAGGATACGGCGGGGGTCCTAAAGGCGGTTCGGCTAGGTGAAACAGTTCTTTTCGTCTGCTCGGCCGTCTCAGATGGATTGCTGTCTCGAGTGACCGTCGCACCCGGGGACGGATCGCAGGTGCGCTGGTACTGACTGACAGCAGTCCGTATCAGTCGAAGAGCCCGGTCGAGAGGTATCGTTCGCCGCTGTCCCAGAAGACGGTGACGACCAGTGGGCAGTCCTCAGCCGACTGTCCGCCGTCGGTCTCCGAGGTGGCCGCCCCGTCGGCGTCGTCGAAGGCCGTCGGCACTTGTGGGCACTCGACGTCCGGGTCGGCGATCTCACTGGCGATCCGCTGGGAGACCAGACTCGTCGCGCCGCTGGATTGGCCCACGAGGACGCCCTCCTCGCGGGCGAGACGACGACACTCGTCTTCGGCGTTCTCGAGTCGCACCGTCTCGACGCGGTCGATCAGGTCGCGATCGAGGTTGTCGCTGACGAACCCGGGGCCCATCCCCTGGAAGTCGTCGTCGCCGGACTCGCCGGTCGAGAGGACGGCGTTGCGTTCGGGTTCGACGGCGATGATCTCCATGTCGGGGAACTCCTCGCGGAGTCGCCGGCCGGTACCAGAGAGTGTCCCGCCGGTACCGACGCCGGCCACGAAGGCGTCGATCTCGCGGTCGCCGATCTGCTCGACGATCTCCTCGCCGGTCGTCTTGTAGTGGGCCTCGGGGTTCGCCGGGTTCTCGAACTGGCCCAACTGGATCGCGCCCTCTGCCTCGAGTTCGTCGGCCCGTTCGCGGGCGTCGGACATATCGCCGTCGACGAGCTCGAGGTCAGCCCCGTAGGCGGCCATGATCTGGCGGCGCTCCTTGGACTTGTTGGCGGGCATGACGATTGTCAGGTCGTAATCGCGGGCGGCGGCGACCAGCGCGAGTCCGATGCCCGTATTGCCGCTGGTCGGTTCGACGAGCCAGTCGCCGGGTTCGATCAGGCCGTCGCGTTCTGCCGCGCGGATCATCTCGCGGGCTGGCCGATCCTTGGCCGAGCCGCCGGGGTTGAACGATTCGATCTTCGCGGCGACTGTCACGCCATCCGGTGAATCGACCTGAACGAGCGGCGAGCCGACGGTGTCCAGGATACTCCCTTTCATCGTCGGACCGTAAGCAGTGGAGACGTAAACCCATGCTGGACGCAGGCAGGACGTGCCGGTGAGTGCGAGTCCCCGCCTCGGAACGAGAGGCCAGTCGATCGCGGCCTGACGATAGTTTCACCGTCGTCGCTGACGAGTTCCAACAGCTCTCCGAGACGACACAGCGCCAGACGAAAGATCGTCACTTGCTCGGACGGGTGACAGTGAGCGTTCCGTGTCGCGAACGAGGCAGTTAAGCGACTCCCACCGCAAGCACTGCCCATGAGTCTCGAGACCATGCGGCCGAACCCAACGTGGGACGCGGCCAGCTACGAGGAGGCGGTCGACACGCTCGCAGCGCACAACGACGAACTCGTGTACAAGGTCTGGGGCGGCGACTGGTGTAAGGACTGTCGCGCCCTGTTGCCCGATTTCGGCGCGGCACTCGAGGCCGCCGAGGTGTCCGACGACCGCATCGAAGAGTTCGCCCTCGATCAGGACAAGCAGGGCCCCGGCGTCGAGGAATACGACATCGAACTCATTCCGACGATCGTCGTCGAGGACGACGACGGCGAGGAACTCACCCGGTTCGTCGAGGAAGAGGATGTCCCGCCGGCAGTCTGGCTCGCCGACGAATTCGAGGCCGCCCTCGAGCCCGACGCAGCCTAAGGCCCCGCGTCTGCAGCCGACCGAACTGGTTTCCTAAAACGGCGCGTCACCATCCTGACTCTGAGTGCTCCCACCGTCGGGAGCCCCCTCGCCGTCGAGCCACGCGAGGGCCTCGTCGGCGTCGTGAGTCGGCGGCGAGCACGTCCGATTCCGACAGACATACAGCGTCGGCTCGCCGTCGCGGGCCTCGCGACCGGCCCAGATCGGCGGTGCGTCCGTGAGCCCCAGCCGGTCGAGCCACGTCTCGAGGCCGTCGTCGGTCGGCGGCCGCAGCGCGAACAGCCGGTCGGGGAAGTATCGCGATGTAAACCGATCGCGCCACGTCGCTGGCAGGTCGTCCGCGGCGACCGTCACCTCGAGCGCACCCGATTCGAGTCGGTCGGCGGCGAGACACAGCGTCGCGTGTTCGAGTGTATTGGCTTCGAGGGTGTTCGCGTGGGTCTCGAGGACGGTCGCGGCGATCTCTTCGAAGTCCTCCGTCGCGAATTCGTCGAGCGCGAGGAGGGTCTCGACCGCCACGCCGGCCGCGGAGGGCGTCGACTGGTCGCTCAACTCTTGAGGACGGGTGACGAGCGACTCGCCGCTTGCGGGCGTGAAATAGAGCGTCCCGTGATCCGCGTCCCAGAACTCGGTCTCGATGGTCCGTGCCAGCTCGAGGGCAAAGGCGAGGTGGTCGACCTCGCCGGTGGCCTGATAGCAGTCCAGTGCCCCGCGTGCGAGGAAGGCATAGTCCTCGAGATAGCCGTCGACGGCCACGTCTCTATCTTTGTACCGCCGGGAGAGGCGCTGTTCGTCGTCGTCCCAGAGCCGTTCGCGGACGAACTCGAGGGCGTCGACGGCGGTTTCGGTGTACTCGTCCTCACCAAGCACGAGCGCCGCCTCGGCGTAGGTCGAGATCATCAGCCCGTTCCAGCCTGCGAGTATTTTCTCGTCGCGGTTGGGGCGTGGCCGCTCCTCGCGGGCCTCGAACAGCCGCTGGCGGACCGAGTCGAGTCGCTTCAGGACCTCGCTTTCCTCGAGGTCGAAGCCGACGGCGAGTTCCGACACTGGCGTCACGCGGTTGGGCTGGCTCCGTCCCTCGAAGTTACCTGATTCGGTGATGTCGTAGCGCTTGCAAAAGAGGGCGGCGTCGGGTTCGTGATCGATGACGTCGTGGACCTCGTCGGGCGTCCAGACGTAGAAGGCACCCTCCTCACGCTCGCCGGTTTCTGGCGATTCGCTCTGAGCGTCGAGTGTGCTGAAGAAACCGCCGTCGTCGTGGGTCAACTCCCGCTCGACGAATTCGAGTGTGTCGCCGACGACCTCGGCGTAGCGGCTCTCGCCCGTGAGTTGATACCCAGCGAGGAACGCCCGCGGAATCTCGGCGTTGTCGTACAGCATCTTCTCGAAGTGGGGCACTGTCCAGTCCCGATCGACGCAGTAGCGATGAAAGCCGCCGCCGACGTGGTCGTAGAGCCCGCCGGCGGCCATCGCGTCGAGAGTCTCTTCGAGCACCTCGCGATACTCTTTTTCCCCAGTTCGGTCGTGTGCTCGAGCGAGCACGCGCAAGCGCGAGGGCTGGGGGAACTTCGGGCCGCTCGAGCCGAAGCCGCCGCACCGACGGTCGGCGCTACGCACAATTGCGTCGGCGGCCGTCTCGAGAACCTCGCTCGAGGGCGGCCCCGCAGATGAACTGGTGTCGGTATCTTCGGTGGGCGTCTCCTCGAGTCGATCTTTCGCCGCCTCGGTCCACTGCTCGGCTCGTGTTTCCATCTCTGGCCGATCCTCAGAACTCTCCCAAGAGTCACTGATTCGCTCACAGAGATCGAGAAAGCCGGGCTGGCCGCGCTTGCCCTCCCGCGGGAAGTAGGTGCCGACGAAAAACGGCTTACCCTCGGGGGTAAGCCACGCAGACAGCGGCCAGCCGCCCTGCCCGGAGACGAGCTGACAGACGGTCATGTAGATACTGTCGATGTCGGGCCGTTCCTCGCGGTCGACCTTGATCGGGACGAAGTTCTCGTTGAGTACCTCGGCGACGGCCTCGTCGGCGAAGCTCTCTTCTTCCATGACGTGACACCAGTGACACGCCGAGTAGCCGATCGAGAGGAAGATCGGAACGTCGCGTTCCTTTGCGGCCTCGAGCGCCTGCTCGTCCCATGGCTGCCAGTTGACGGGGTTGTCCGCGTGCTGGCGCAGATACGGACTCTCCTCCTCGTCGAGCCGGTTGCGCCGGGTGGGCTCTGTCATAGAGACTCGTACGGCTGTGAGTCCTAAAAGCCCGACGTACGATCCGCTCTCGAGGCGGCGACGGCGGCAAAAAATCGAGTTGCTATGAGACGTGGGTTCGCGTCCGTTACTGCAGCTCTTCGTTGAGCAGACGACGGAGCACGAGGTGGAGGACGCCACCGTTCTCGACGTACTCGACCGCCATCGGTGTGTCGACCTGTGCGGTGACCTCGAACTCGGTGACGTTGCCGTCGTCGTCCTCGGCGGTCACGGTCAGTTCGGCGTTTGGCTCGAGGCCGTCCTCGAGACCTTCGATCTGGTAGTACTCGTCGCCCTCGAGGCCGAGTTCCTCCCAGCCCTCGCCGTCTTTGAACTGCAGGGGCAGGACGCCCATGCCGATGAGGTTGTCACGGTAGATGCGCTCGTAGCTCTTGCCGATGGTCGCGCGGATGCCGAGCAGGTCGGTCCCCTTCGCGGCCCAGTCGCGGCTCGAGCCAGTACCGAGTTCCTCGCCGGCCATGACGATCAGCGGCGTGTCCTCCTCGCGGTAGCGCTCGGAGGCTTCGAAGACGGTGGTCTCCTCGCCGGTCGGGTGGTGGATCGTGTAGCCACCCTCCTTGCCGTCGAGCAGTTCGTTTTTGATGCGGACGTTCGCGAAGGTGCCGCGCATCATGACTTCGTGGTTCCCACGACGGGAGCCGTACGTGTTGAACTCGTAGGGTTCGACGCCGCGCTCTTTGAGCCACTCGCCGGCGGGCAGGTCCTCGCTGAACGGCCCGGCGGGGCTGATGTGGTCGGTCGTGACGGTGTCACCGAGCGTCAGCAGCGCGCGGGCGTCCTCGACGTTGTCGACGCCGGGTTCCTCGAGCGGGAAGTCCTGGAAGAACGGCGGCTCGCGGATGTACGTCGACTCTGGGTCCCAGTCGTAGACCTCGCCGGTTGGCGCGTCGAGTGCCTCCCAGCGCTCGTCGCCCTCGTAGATGCTCGAGTACTTCTCCTCGAACATGTCGGGGGAGACGTTGTCGTGGATCGTCTGACGGACTTCCTCGGTGTCCGGCCAGACGTCCTCGAGGTAGACTTCCTCGCCCTCGTCGTTGGTGCCAATCGGCTCCTCTTCGAGGTCGATGTCCATGCGACCTGCGAGGCCGTAGGCGACGACCAGCGGCGGGCTGGCGAGGTAGTTGGCCTTGATTTTCGGGTGGATACGAGCCTCGAAGTTGCGGTTGCCCGAGAGGACGCTAGTCGTCCAGAGGTCGTGCTCGTCGATGGCTTCCTCGACTGGCTCCGGCAGCGGACCGGCGTTGCCGATACAGGTCGTACAGCCGTAGCCGACGACGTGGTAGCCCAGTTCCTCTAAGTCGTCGAGCAGGTCTGCACGCTTGAGATACTCCGTGACGACGCGGCTCCCGGGTGCGAGGCTGGTCTTGACATAGTCGGGTACCTCGAGTCCCTGCTCGGCTGCGTTACGCGCCAGCAGGCCGGCCGCGACCATCACGGACGGGTTCGAGGTGTTCGTACAGGACGTGATCGCGCTGACGAGGATGTCACCGTGGCCGATCTCGATCTCGGTACCGTCTTCGAGTTCGACGGGAACCTTCTCGTCGAGATCAGGCGTCTGCTCGGCGACGAGTCCGCCGTCGCTTTCGGCGGCACCCGAGGGGATGACGCCCTCTTCCTCGAGCAGCGTCGGGAAGTGCTCGTCGAGATTGCCCATCGGGATACGGGCGTGGGGCTTCTTGTGGCCTGCGAGGCTGGGTTCGACCTCGCCGAGATCGAAATCGACGACCTCGGTGAACTCGGGGTCCTGCTCGCCGAAGAGGCCCTGTGCCTCGAGGTACTCTTTGACGAGTTCGATGTGGTCGGGGTCGCGACCCGTCAGTTCGAGGTACTCGAGGGTCTTCTCGTCGACGGGGAACATGCTGATGGTCGAGCCCTGTTCGGGGGCCATGTTCGAGATGGTCGCGCGGTCGGCGACCGAGAGCTCGGAGACGCCGGGACCGAAGAACTCGACGAACTTGTCGACGACGCCGACCTGGCGGAGCTTCTCCGTGATGTGGAGGACGAGGTCGGTCGCGGTCGCGCCGTCGGGGAGTTCGCCCGAGAGGCGGACACCGACGACTTCCGGCAGGCTCATGTTGATCGGCTGGCCGAGCAGTGCGGCCTCGGCCTCGATGCCACCGACACCCCAGCCGACGGCGCCGATGCCGCCGATCATCGGGGTGTGGCTGTCAGTGCCAACGAGCGTGTCGGGGACGAGCCACTGCTCGCCGTCGACTTCGCGCTCGTGGACGACGCGACCGAGGTGCTCTAAGTTGACCTGGTGGACGATACCCGTTCCCGGCGGGACGACGTTGAACTCGTCGAACGCCTGCTGGGCCCACTTGATCGCGCGGTAGCGTTCCTCGTTGCGCTCGTACTCGATCTCGACGTTCTTCTCGTAGGCGTCCTCGCTGCCGAAGTGGTCGACCTGCACGCTGTGGTCGATCACGAGGTCACAGGGAACTTCGGGTTCGACGACCGTCGGGTCGACGCCCTTGCGGTCGGCCGCAGAACGCAGTGCCGCGAGGTCGACGACCGCCGGCACACCCGTCAGGTCCTGCAGGACGACACGGGAGACCGTAAACGGCACTTCTGCATCCGGCACGTCGGGTTCCCAGGAAGCCGCCGCGCGGACGGCGTCGGCGTCGATCGTCTCGCCGTCGGCGTTGCGCAGCACCGACTCGAGGAGGATACGGATGCTCACGGGCATCTTATCGAGGTCACAGAGGCCCTGTTCCTCGAGGACCGTGAGGTCTGCCATCTTATACGTTTCTCCGTCGTGTTCGAATTCCCGGATGGCGTCCGAGAACTGGTCGATTGCCATACTTCGCTTTCGAACCGGGGGGTTTTCAATCCCCCGAGAATTGTCTGAAGAACCATTATATACCCTTCACGTCACTGCATGTGGTCTAGTGGCACGAACCGGGGGAAAGAGTCGATCTGTGAGAAAACAATACGCCAGTGTACTCGACTGATGGCAGCTCTTTGAGTAGACGAGCGGCCAATAAATAGTGCTGACGTCGGCTGATGGCTCTCACTGGTCGATCGACTCTCGAGTGTCGCGTGTTCGGTCGCACACTAAAAAACAGATCAATGTGTCGCGTCAGTTACCAGACGGGGGTAGCGTTAGTTGCCGCCGCCACCGCCGCCACCGCCGCCGCCGGCTCCGGTATCGTTGCCGCCAGCACCACCGTTACCGTCGGTGCCACCGTCCTCCATGCCGCCGTCGCCGCCATCGCCACCGTCACCGCCGTCACCGCCGTTGCCGTTGTCTTCGGAGTCACCGCCGTTGCCGGACGCGCCGGGGGTCACTTCGACCAGATCCAGCTGGGAGTCGCGGAACTCTCCGTCGTCACCCATCGTCTCGCTATCGCCGGAGCTGAGGGTGACCTCTTCCGAGAGCAGGAAGCCCCACGTTGGGGATTCAGCGCCCAGATCGTAGCTGATGATGTAGGCCTCCCAGTCGTCCGGATCATCGAAGACGTCGTCCTCCGACCCGGAGTCCTCGATCAGATCCTCTTTCGTCTGCGTGTTTAGCTCCGAGATGACCTCGAAGTCCTGGCCGGGCCGGTAGTCGTCTCCGTACACGAGCACCTGGCCGTCCGCCTGGGCACTGACGGTCCCGGTCGCGCCTGCGCCGAGAGCGAGTGCCGTCGTGGCGACCGCTCCTTTCTTCATGAACGAGCGCCGTGAGTCGTCGAATAGTCCGCTATCATCTTCTGTCATGTCTCTCACCTAAGTCCCCTGTTCGGGGTGAACTGTTCTTGACCCAATTTTCGCATAAGTCGGCCCGATCGTTTCACTGTCTAAGACAAACTGAATCCGAACAATGGCCGTTCTAGGTGCCTATACGCCCTGATTTCGACGCTTCACGAGCTACCGGTCGAATCCTGTCAGCAATGATTGTTTATCGAGCGAAACGGGCGTCGACGCATGCGCTTTTTCCCATTACGTTTCGTAACTGATGGGAGTCTCCCGTGACGACCGACAGTCGCGTCGGTGCCGATCCGATGCGGGTTGATTCGCGTCGTAGCGGCGTATGCATGGGTTTTACACCGGCTGTGCCGTCTGGTCCGAACCCATCGTATAACAAAACAAATGATTTCCTCGGACTGTCCACGAGAAAACCATCACGAGAAACAGATCACGACCATGACTGGTCAGTGACCCGATCAGCGATGTCGAACCACGTCGCTGGCGTGGGTCTCGAGGGCGACAACTCGAGTCTCGGTCGGGCCGCGAGTGAGACACGTCACGATCGACGCCACGAGCGGGACCGTCACGCGAGAGAAAAGGTTCGAACGGGAGACCGCTGTCGGCGAGGTCTCTCGTTTGTGCTTACAACTCGGCTTCGATCATGTCCAACTGGGAGTCACGGAACGCTCCGTCCTCACCCATCGTCTCGCTGTCGCCGGCTTCGAGGCTGATATCCTCCGTAAACAGGATCCCCCACGCTGGGGCGTCCGTGTCCAGATCGTACTTGATTATGTATGCGTCCCAGTCGTCCGGGTCGTCGAACACGTCGTCCGCAGAGCCGGAGTCCGCCAACACGTCCTCTTTCGTCTCCGGTTGGAGTTCCGAGACGACGTCGAAGTCGGCATCGGGACGGTAGTCGTCATCGAACACGACGACCACGTCCTCGTCGTCCTGTGCGGTGGCGGTTCCGGCTGTCGCGCTCGCACCGAGGGCGAGCGCCGTCGCAGCCAGCGTTCCTCGCTTCGCGAGCGAGCCGCTCGAGTCGCTCGACTGTTCTGTATCGTTTTCTGTCATATCTCTCACCTGATCCCCTGTGCGGGGTGGAGAGTTCTTGACCCAATCTTCACATAAGCCAGCCCCATTGTTTCGCCGTCAAAGGTGATCTGTACTCGGGGAACGGAACGGTGCTATCCCCGTGTGAGATCAGTCGCGGCGGGCGTACTCTACGAATGCGAACCCGTCGCGCTCGTCGCGTGCAACCGCCCGAAACGACTCTCGATCCCACTCCGGAAAGTGCGTATCACCCTCGGGGTCGTCGTGGACTTCGGTGACGATCAGTCGATCGACCGCCGGCAGGAACTGCTCGTAGACCGTCGCGCCACCGGCGACGAAGACGCGATCGGTTCCGTCGTGGCGCTCACGGGCCGCGGTTTCGGCCGCCTCGAGTGCAGCCTCGAGATCGTGCGCGACGACGGCGTTTGCGGGCGTCTCGAGCTCTTGGCTCGTCACCACGATCGTCGTCCGGCCAGGTAGGGGCTCGCCTAGCGTCTCGAGGATTCCCTCGTACGTGACCCGGCCCATGATGACCGGATGGTCCATCGTCGTCTCCTTGAAGTGTGCGAGGTCGGCGGGGATGTGCCAGGGCATGTCGCCGTCCTTGCCGATGACGCCGTTGTCGGCGACCGCGACGATGGCGACGAGTTCGAGCTCGGTCTCGAGTGCCGATCCGTTTCGATCCCCGCTCATTCGGCCACCGAAAATTCGATCCCGTCGTGTGACTCGTAGTCCCGAAGCATGACGTCCTCGGAGGCGAGGTCGTCGATCGAGACGTCCGCGACCTCGAGCGTCGGGCGCTCGAGTGGCTCCCGCGAGAGCTGCTCGAGCAGGCCGGGGACGTGATCGAGGCGTTCGTCACCCGCGGCCTCGGGTGGAGCTTCCGATTCGAGCCACTCGCGGACCGCGAGATACTCCTCGCGGTCGTCGACCGCTGCCAGTTTCGATTGCAGCGTCTCGAGGTTGTCGGCGTACCACTCCCCGCGCTCGCCGCGGCCGCAGTAGACGTGGGCGTCGACGACGGTGTGAGCGAACGTGCCGGGTTCGAAGCCGGTCTGCTGGGCGATGACTTTGGTCAACAGCGCGTAGGCAGCGATATTAAACGGGATGCCGAGCGCGGTGTCTCCGGAGCGCTGGGTGAGATGGCAGTTTAGCCGGTCGCCCTGGACGTTGAAGACAAAGGAGTAGTGACACGGCGGCAGCGTCGAGACGGCCGCGTTCGCGGGATGCCAGGCGTTGACCACGAGCCGACGAGAGTTCGGCGACTCGGCAAGCGTGTCGATCACGTACTGCAACTGATCGAACGTCCGCCGACCGTCGCCTTCCTCGGTGACCCATCGGTGAGCCGCGTCGGGCCAGGACTCACCCTCGAGTTGGGCGTCATCCTCGGGAATCGGATATCGCCGCCAGAAGCGACCGTAGGCCGTATCCAGTCGCCCCTCATCGTCGGCCCAGGCGTCCCAGATCTTGGTCTCCTCGCGGAGAGTTCGAATGTGTTCCTCGCCGGAGAGATACCAGCAGACCTCATGCAGCATCGAGTTCCACCGGTAGCCATCCATCTCCTTGGTCGTCAACAGCGGATACCCCTCCTGAAGATCCACCTCGTAGTGCTCGCTGAACGACGAAATCGTGTCGACACCGGTCCGATTGGGCTTGTAGGTGCCATCGGAGAGGACCGTGTCGACTAACTCGAGGTACTGTTGCATTGTCGGCCTATTCCGAGCGGCCATACATGGTGATTTGGTTTTGGAACCGGTTGGACTGCTGAGACGCGGTTAACGGGACGCTCGGTCGTCGTTTCCAGGCCGGTGTCTGATTACCCACGATCGTGTGCATCTACAGTCCATACAAAGAGCAACGCTTACAGGTTCGTGCGTTCCGCTATCGACCATGCGAGAGAACGTACTCCTGATCGGTGGCGGTGGCCGCGAGCACGCCATCGCCCGCGCGCTCGAGGATAGCGAGGCCGACCTGTACGCCTGTGCCGGCAACAAAAACCCCGGCATCGCCCGCATCGCTGCCGGATTCGAGACGCTCGAGACGACCGATCCCGACGCCGTCGTCGACTACGCCGAAGAGATCGACGCGACGCTGGCCGTCGTCGGCCCGGAATCGTATCTCGAGGCTGGCGTCGTGGACGCGCTCGAGGATGCGGGCATCTACGCCTTCGGCCCGAAGGAAGCCGACGCCCGCATCGAGACGGACAAGGCCTTCCAGCGCCGCTTTATGGCCGACAACGACATTCCCGGTTGCCCGGATTTCGAGACGTTCGACGACATGGAGGCCGCCTGCGAGTTCATCGACGAGTACGACGGCGACCTGGCGATCAAACCCGCCGGCCTCACGGGCGGCAAGGGCGTCAAGGTCATCGGCGACCAGGTCACCCCCGAGGAGGGCAAAGAATACATCCGCGACTCCGACTACGATCGGATCGTCCTCGAGGAACGGCTGATCGGCGAGGAAGTGACGATCCAGGCGTTCGTCGCTAACGGCGCGTTCGAGACCGCACCCGCAGTGCAGGATCACAAACGCGCCTACGAGGGCGACGAAGGGCCGAACACTGGCGGCATGGGGAGCTACTCCGACGCGACGAACGAACTCCCGTTCATGACCGACGAGGACTACGAGGAGGCCGTCTCGATCATCGAGGCCACCGTCGACGCCCTCGAGGATTACCGCGGCATCCTCTACGGTCAGTTTATGCTGACCGAGACCGGCCCCCGTGTCATCGAGTTCAACGCCCGCTTCGGCGACCCCGAGGCGATGAACACGCTGCCCGTCCTCGAGACGGACTTCCTCGACGTACTCACCGCGGCACGGGACGGCGAGGCCCCGCCCGAACTCGACTTTGCCGACCAGGCGACGGTCTGTAAGTACGCCGTTCCGGAAGGCTACCCGACCGATCCCGAAGCCGGCGCGAAGGTGCAGGTCGATGAGGAGAGCGCGGGTGACGCGCTGCTCTACTACGCCAGCGTCGACGAGCGCGACGACGGCATCTACACGACGACCTCTCGATCGTTCGCCGTCGTCGGCGTCGCCGACTCGATTGACGAGGCCGAGGAGATCGCCGAAGACGCGCTCGCGGTCGCCGGTGACGAGGGGCTGCACATGCGCCACGACATCGGGAAAGCCGACCTCGTTCAGCGCCGGATCGACCACATGAACGACCTCCGCGGCGAGTAACGCCGCGCTCTCGATCCATTCTAGCGGTCAGTGCCGTCTGCAACGTTCTCGATCGCCTCGAGCAACAGCCCTGCCCCGAGTTCGATCTCCCGTTCGGTCACGTCCAGTGGCGGCAGCAATCGCAACGTCTTGAAGCCACAGCCGAGCGTCAGCAGTCCGCGTGAGAACGCCGTCTCGAGGACCGTGTCCCGGCGTGCTTTGGTATCGAACTCGACGGCGAGCATCAGGCCGCGACCGCGAACGTCGATCACGCCCGGGGCGTTGCCGTCTACAACGGCGTCTGTGAGTATCGCCCGGAGTTGACTTCCGCGTTCGCGGACGTTCGCGAGCAGATCGTCTTCGTGAATTACGTCGATCGTGCACACGCCCTGCATGGCGGCGATGACGTCGCCCGCACCCCACGTCGAGGAGAGCCGACTCTGTTCGGTCGGGAAGACGTCTGTTCGCGAGATCGTCGCGCCCACGCGGAGGCCCTTCCCGCTCGCGATGACATCTGGCGTGAGCTCGAGGTGATCGACGGCCCACAGTTCGCCGGTGCGACCCAGCCCTGACTGGATCTCGTCGGCGATGATCCGGAGGCCGTAGCGCTCGCGAAGCGCCTCGAGGTCGCGGGCGAACTCGGGATGAGCGACGCGGTAGCCACCTTCGCCCTGGATCGGCTCGAGGATCACGTAGGCGACTTCGTTGGGGTCGATCACGCCGCGGTCGGGATGGAGTGCGTCCGCGATGACGTTGCCGCCGGGGCCGTCAGTCTGCCAGCGGGTCTCGTACTCCTCGTCAGTGGTCGGGTAAGGGAGGCTGACGACGCCCGGAATTTCCGGAAAACCGGTTCGATGGACGGCTTTCGAGCGGTTGAGCGAGAGTGCCCCCAGCGTTCGGCCATGGAACGCGCCGTCGAAGGTAAACGCCCGGTGACCGCCGGCGGCATAACAGATCTTGATGGCGTTCTCGACGGCCTCGGCCCCGGAGTTCGAGAGAAAGACCCGATCCATGTCGTACTGGTCCGTCATCGCGACCAGCCGATCCATGAGTTGGGTCGGACCCGGGAGCTCCGGGTCGTCGGGTGGGCCACCGCCGCTCACGTAGAAGTCCTGCCCAGCGATTTTCAGCGGATCGACGAGGTCGAACGCCTCGAGGCGCTCGCGGATTGCGGGATTGTTGTAGCCAAGCGGTGCGGCGGCGACGTGGCTCGTGAAATCCAGGAGGACGTTGCCATCGACGTCGGTACAGAACGGGCCCACCGCCTCACCACTGATGTCCCAGACGAACTCGTAGACGTACGTACTCGGGGCGGCGAACCGATGGTGGTAGTTGACCCATTCACGTGCCCGCTCGCCGGGGAGGTCGTCGACCTGTGGTTCGACCGTTGTCCGATCCATGTGGTATCACTAGACATGGGTGAATAAAGGTACTACTGCCTACACAACGACGAGCACCGACGCGAGCGCACCGCCGATCAGGAGGATTGCGCTGTAGGCTGCGACCCGGTTTCGGAAATCAGTGTTCGTCGATGTCGATGCCAGCAGGGCCTTGACCACGATGCTCGAGACGGTCGCGAGCAGAATAGCGATGGTTGCCTCCGGCCCACCTAACTGGCCGCCCCGGTAGAGGACGACCGCCGAGGTGGTCGCGCCGGCACTCGAGACGAAGCCGCTGGCGACGGCCGTCGCATAGAAGCCGAGCGTGCCAAACCAAGTCTCGGCCAGCGAACCGAAGACGAGCACGCCGAGGAAGACGACGCCGAACCCGAGCGCGTTTTTCAGCGAAAACGGGCTCTCGAGTTCCATCGGGCCGGATTCGTCCCAGTCGGCAGTGAGCGCGGCGACGGCGAACGCGAGGACGATCACGGCCCCGAGCGGTACGATCGCCTCGACGAGGATATCGGAGTCGCTGCCGGCGGTAAAACCGACCGCGATCGCGAGGTTGCGTGCGGCCATCGCGGCGTTTGCGAGCAAGATCGCGGCGACGGCATACGAGGCCGCCTCGGGCCGTTGCTTGACGTGATCGAGCATCGTCCCGACGACGGCCGTCGAGGACGCTAGTCCGCCGAAAAAGCCGGTGATCGCGATTCCGCGACCGCCATACGTCGTGACGATCGCGTAGTTGGCGATTCCGATCCCCGCGACAGCAACGACCATCAGCCAGATGACCTGCGGTTCGAGGGGGATCGCCAGCCCGGCGAATTCGACGGTCGTTTCCGCGGGGAGGATCGGATAGATGACGAACGCGAGGATGGCGAACTCGATAGTCGAGCGCATCTCCTCGTGGGAGAGGCCCCACGCGAACTCGTGGAGTTCGCGCTTCAAGACGAGCAACAGCGACGAGAGTACGGCGACGGTGACGCCCTCGAGAATGAAGCCGACGGCGACCAGCGCGCCGACGCCGTAGGCGACGAGCATCGAGACCGATGTCGTCAGTGAGAGTCCCGTCTCGTCTTCGCTCATGAGCCCCTGGACGGCGAGTAACACTCCCTGAACGATCACGAGGACGCCGCCGAGTATCAGCAGTCCCTCGCCAATGGGCGTCTCGCCCTCGACGGCGAGAACGGTAAAGACGGCAGCGAGCAGACTGATCAACGAGAACGTCCGAATGCCGGCTGACTTCTGAGACCACTCGCGCTCGAGTCCGAGAAACATGCCCAGTGCACCGGCCAGCGCGATCCGCACGACTGTCTCCTCGAGCGGCGTCTCAGCGACCTGCAGCACGACCTCGTTCACTCCCAACCGTTCACCGTGACCGCATATAAGCAACCCGCCGACCCTGACGCGGTTCGGTCGCCGACGTCTATGCTGGATGACACCGATGACAGTGACGCGACCCGTCGTGGTCCCATCGAAGAGGGACGACGACCGACAGGCCTGATACGGTCTGCTGTACCGATGTACCGGTGCAACCGCGGTGCGGGTCGCGGTTGCACCGGAATGACTTACAGTAGTCCGTATGACAGAGGGTGTCCCGAGCAGCGGTTACGGACTCAGCGAAACGCAGAGCCGTGCTATAGATCGACGTACTGTTCTTCCCACTCCCGGCGGGCCTCGAGTTCGCGACGGCCACGACGAGTGAGCGTATAGAAGTTCGTTCGGCGGTCGCGACGCCCCTTTTCGACGAGACCCTTGTCGACGAGGGTATCGAGGTTTGGGTAGAGCCGACCGTGGTGGATCTCCTTCTCGTAGTACTGTTCGAGTTCGTCTTTGATGGCCAGTCCGTGGGGCTCCTCCTCGCCAGCGATGACATAGAGCAAGTCACGCTGGAATCCTGTCAGGTCGTACATTGGGAAAGTACCAATCACACTTACTGTCGAATTTTAATAAGGCTATCGGGTTGTTTCGATCGAAAGAGGGGTATTACCAGCGAGACGTGTCGTTTCGAGAGCGAGAGACCCATAATGGCTGTGACGAATCGATCGGTGATGATCCCATAATGTGCGGTTCATGTTTACAGTCCAGATATTTTGTTTCGACACAATTATATTGGATCGGCCAGTGGGAGAAATCTCGGTTTAGTCGGGAAAATTACAGCCCCACCGCTGGACAGTATCTCATCCGAAACAGGAAAGCAGATCGCGTGACGGGAAAAGTGTCACGCGATCGCTTGCCGCCCTGAATTGGTCCCCGCTGACGCTTCGGCCCTCCAAGCGAAGCGTCACGTAGAAGACTACGTTGTGTGTACTTAAATGTAACGGCAGTGGGCAGGTGTGATCACCGATCCGAGCCCCACCTAGATATGCTCCTCCTCGAGCACCCAGCCGAGTGCTCGCTTGTAGTAGGTAAACATCTCTTCGACGCCGTCGTGGCGCATCTCGTCGCTCTCTAAGTGCTCTTTGAGAAACTCGTACTGTTCGCGGATTTCGGCTTCGTCTCGCATGCTCTCCACTACCGCCCGAGAGCGGAAAAAACGCTGTTACACGGCGTCGGTCACCGTCAGTTCTCGTCGTTCCGCCGGCTGGTGTCCACACCGTTTCATACGGAAACAGCCGTATTTCCGGCTCGAAACGATGGAGGGAGGCAACATGAGCCATTGTGAGACGACCTCCGATCGTTCTACAGACGCGTTCGCACAGCACCCACTGACCGCCAATCCGGGGTATTTCGATTCGACCTGTCGTTGCATCCGTTAATACTCTGTTGAGCGACACCCGTCCCGTCGGCGCGTTCGCTGCCGACGATCGATCTGTAACCGGCTCGAGCGTCTTCCGTCACTTCTAACGGTGACACTGCTCTCGAGCCGGGTCCGGTGACATTTTTTGTGCGCCGACCGTAGCAAGAGCCATGAAAATCAGGGGCGAGCGCGAATGTACGGCGTGTGGGACTCGCTGGTCGTACTACGAGACCGGGAGCGTAGGCTGTCCGGCCTGTGGCAGCCTTCAAAGCGTTGGTGTCGACGAACGGACAGAACACACCGACATGCAGGTCGCGTTCGACCTGACCCCCGTTCGAAACGCGATCGACGAGGTCGACGCCGACGACCTCGCCGAGCGAGCCCGCGACCGGTGTCGCGAGTACGTTCGCCGCCGCGGGTTCGTCAACGCCGGCACCCTCCGCGAACTCGACGATACCTATCTGGCCGCAATCGAACTGCTCCACGTCGCCGACATCGTCGCCCGCGAGATCCACCTCGACGAACGCGAAGAGCTGTATTTCCTCGCTCTGCTTCGCGACGCTGACCAAGGCGAGCGCCCGCCCGTCGCGGACGTTCCGAAATCGCTTCGCGCCGCTCGCGGACTCGCGTACGCAAACGCCGTCCGTGAGTACCGCCGCGATGTCCGAACCTGGGCCGAGGACCGAGAGCTAACTGCGAGCGAACGAGGGGCGCTCGAGACCCTCGGCGAACACGTCACGCGAGTTCGGATGCTGGATGGCGACATCGAGCCACGGACCGCCGAACGGCTGATCGAGGCGACTCGTGACCTGGCGAACGGCCTGCGCGGCGACGAAATGGCGTTCTCGCAGGCCCAAGAGCGGCTGACGAGCCTCGAGTTCGACGGAACTTAGGGCAGGTCGACGGCGACGTCTTCCTGCAGGCTCGCGGCTTTGACGGTATTATATAGCAACATCGCACGCGTCATCGGGCCGACACCGCCCGGCACCGGCGTGATGGCGCTCGCTTTCTCCTTTGCGCTCTCGAATTCGACGTCGCCGACGAGTTCGTAGCCCTTCTCGGTGTCCGCGTCGACGCGGTTGACGCCCACGTCGATCACGACTGTTCCCTCCGAAATCATCGAGCCGTCGACGAGTTCTGGAACGCCGGCGGCGGCGACGACGATATCCGCACGTTGAGTCTTTTCCGCGAGGTTCTCAGTTCGGGAGTGACAGACCGTTACGGTCGCGTTGCCGTCGTCGGCCTTCTGGATCAGCAGGTTCGCCAGCGGCTTGCCGACGATGTCTGAGCGGCCGACGATCGTCACGTCCTTGCCCTCGGTGTCGACGCCGGCGGACTCGAGCAACTTCTGGACGCCGTGGGGCGTACAGGGCCGGAACCGAGCGTCGCCGGCGACGAGTCGGCCGACGTTCTCGGGGTGGAAGCCGTCGACGTCCTTCGCGGGGTCGACCCGGCGGATCACGTCACGGTAGTCGACGTGGTCCGGGACGGGTGCCTGGACGATGTAGCCGTGGACGTCGTCGTTCTCGTTGAGGTCGGCAATGGTATCGAACAGTTCCTCGGCCGGCGCGTCGCCGTCGACATCGACGTGGTGGCTCTCGATACCGACCTCCTCGCAGTCACGCTGTTTCATGTTTACGTAGGTCTGGCTCGCCGGGTCGTCGCCCATGAGGACAGTTGCCAGCCCTGGCCGCGCACCCGCGTCGGCAAGTGTCTCGATTGCCTCGGTCAGCTCGTCTCGAATGTCACTCGCAACCGCGTTGCCGTCGATGATCTCGGTCATTACTCGAGTGGGCACCCGCGAGACCCATTAATCCCCGGATTCGTGCGTAGAATCGACCTCAGTCTGTCTTGGATACACACATCCGTGGATAGATCCTCGGAGAGCTGACCGCCGAGGATCGGTCATACGGTTTGCTGTCACGATGTCCCGGTGCAACCGCAGGGCGATCGCGGTTGCACCGGCACTGACTGACAGTAGACCGTATCAGTTCGCGTCAGCGATAGCACTCGCCGCTCGTGAGTGAGGTCATGTCGACGAGTCGCACAGAAAACGATCGGACTCTGGTGTCGGCTATGATCCCGTTCTCGCGCTACTCGTAAAGCGGGTTCTCGTCACACAGCGTCGCGACTTCCTCGCGGACCTCCTCGAGAACACTTTCGTCCTCGGGGCTGTCGACAACGCGGGCGATCAGATCGGCGACCTGTCGGCAGTCGTCCTCGTCGAAGCCACGCGTGGTCAGTGCCGGTGTGCCGGCACGGATGCCGCTGGGATCGAACGCCGAGCGCGTCTCGCCGGGCACCGTGTTCCCGTTGAGGACGATGCCGGCCTCCTCGAGTGCTTCTTCGGCGTCGCCGCCGCTCGTGTCGGGGTGGCTCTCACGGAGGTCGACAAGCACGAGGTGGTTGTCGGTGCCATCGGAGACCAGCGAGAAGCCGTGTTCCGAGAGGCGCTCGCCGAGGGCCTTCGCGTTCGCGACCGTCTGTTCGGCGTACTCCTCGAATTCGGGCTGGAGAGCCTCTTTGAAGCCGACGGCCTTGCCGGCGACGTTGTGCATGAGCGGGCCGCCCTGGCCGCCGGGGAAGACGGCGGCGTCGATGTCGTCGGCGTACTCCTCATCGCACATGACGATGCCGCCCCGACCCGAGCGGATCGTCTTGTGCGTGCTGCCGGTGACGAAGTCGGCGACGCCGACCGGCGAGGGGTGGACACCGGCAGCGACGAGCCCCGTAATGTGAGCGATGTCCGCGAGATGGAGCGCGTCGACGTCGTCAGCGACGTCCTGAATTCGCTCCCACTCGACCTCACGCGGGTACGCGGAGTAGCCCGAGACGATGATGTCCGGCTCGAACTCGGCCGCGTGCTCGGCGAGGCCGTCGTAGTCGAGATAGCCGGTCTCGGCGTCGACCTCGTACTGTTCGACCTCGTAGAGCTGGCCCGTGAAGTTCGCCGGATGGCCGTGACTGAGGTGGCCACCGTGGGTCAGATCCAGCGAGAGGATCTTGTCGCCCGGCTCGAGCATCGCGAAATACACGGCCTGGTTGGCCTGCGTGCCCGAGTGGGGCTGGACGTTGACGTGCTCTGCGCCGAACAGTTCCGTCGCGCGGTCGATCGCAAGCTCTTCGACCTCGTCGGCGTACTCACAGCCGCCATAGTAGCGCTCGCCGGGGTAGCCCTCGGCGTACTTGTTCGTCAGGGCGCTCCCTTGCGCGTCGAGGACGGCCTCGCTGACGTGGTTCTCGCTGGCGATCATCTGGAGCGTCTCTCGCTGGCGCTGTACCTCGCCCTCGAGGGCGTCGGCGACGGCGGGATCGACATCCCGTACCTTGTCGTGGTCCATATCCGAATTGCGGTCTGGCGGCTGTATAAGTGTACCCTTCCCCGGCAAGTCGAGCCACTACTGAGTGCCATCACGACGAGGCTGACCCGGCGGCCGAGCGACTGTCGGACGACAGGCACTGCTCACTCGAGTGGTGTGCATGGCTTGTCGCTGTTGAACGAGTCTGGTCGATATAAATGGACTCTCTCCCGACAGTCTTCTATACGTATAACATCCCGATACAACTAACTTATCTGAGTGACATTCAGCCAACCAAATGATTGGGTGGGAGGTAGACGGCGGCGTCCTCCACGTCACTGACGCTGACAACGCCGAGTTGACGGTCGAGGGGGCTGATATCGCCGTCGATAGTGATAGCGTCGACATCCCGCGTCCTGTTGACGAAACAGTCGTCGTAACGACTAGTGAACTCCGGTTCCCGAACGCGGTCGTATACGCGTTCTCACTTCATTGCGATGACCACCGCGAACTTGACCCCGGTGGCGAGCCCCTGGTACTGCCGCCCGGCGAGTACGTCGTCGATGTCGACACCGAAATCAAGTCCTACCTCCGGTTTTCCGGCGCGGCGACGATCGAACGGACGCCCAATTACGAGGAGGTTGTCGTCTCCTTTCCGACGCGAACGCGCGTCGTCCTCGGCCTCCGGTGTCGACACGAGTTGCCTGTGGGAACGATCACCGTCCCCGACCGCCCGTCGGCGGTCGCCGACGCCATTACGCACATGGCCGCCTCACACAAGACCGACGGCCCCGATCGTTCGTATCCCACACTCCGGGGCCATCCAGCACTGATCGAGCACGGCGACTCCCTCGAGATTCCCCGCTGCGTCCGGTCTGGAACCCCCGACCACGGGATCGAACTCGTCGTGCCACCCGACTACGAGTCGCTGCTCGTTACCGCGCCGCTTGCCTACTATCTACAGGCGACAGTCCGAACGACTGGTGACTGTAACGTTCCTGCCGGGTCGGAGCCGGCTCGACCACGGCTTCGCCTCGTCGACCGCGGGATCGACGTCGAGTTCTCGCCGATGCCAGAGTTAGAGCGCGACGTGGGACGGCTACTCCGAAAAACGTTCTTCCTCGACTGTCTCGTCCGTAACGTCGGCCCCTACGGGACGACTCTCGCCGAATGCAGTCTGCTCGAGGCGCTCGATATCGACGCCGCGTCGCTGTACGACGCGTCGCCCCAGGACCGTCTCACGGCCTACCTCGACGTGCCCGACGCGGCTATCAAACACCGACTCCCCGAGTGGCACCTCTCGACGTACGTCACACCCGAGTACGACAGCGTCGAAACGCTGCCGTTCCTGCTCGATCGGCTGAGCATGATCTACACTCCCCGTAGTTCCGAACTCGAGGGACGAGAACTGGTCGAGCGCTCGCTCGAGGATTTCTATCGTGGGCCCGACTCCTATCGCAACTGGCCTGGGCGGTCGGGCGCTCGGTCCGCAATCAGAGCCACCACCGGGCAGATCGCCTCGGTCGACATCGTCAAGCCCGACCTCCGGAGTGGCCGCACCCACGGCTGGCTGGCCGACGGCGTCCCGATCGACGTCTTCAAATCTGCTCCCGAAGCCTACGACAATCGCCTCGACTTCCTCGAGCGAGCCAGCGACGCGACCTCGATCTGTGTCGTCCTCAACGATCCGGAGATGGCCGGCGAACACGACCGCGTCGCCGACATCTATCGCCAGCGTTCCGAGGAGCTAACGATCGACCTCTCTGTCGAGGAATCGCTCGAGACGGCCGCCCTCGCCCGCGTCTTCGAGGACGACCACGATTTCGTCCACTATATCGGTCACTGCGAAACCGGCGGCCTGCGCTGTCCGGACGGTACGCTTGCAGCCTCGAGTCTCGATCGCTGTGCCGTCCAGACCTTTTTCCTCAACGCCTGTGGCTCCTTTTACGAGGGGCGGCAGCTAATCGAGAAGGGCAGCGTCGCTGGTGCGGTCACGCTCACGAAGGTGTTGAACGACCACGCGATCAAAGTCGGCTCGACGTTCGCCAAGCTGCTGGTACACGGCTTCAGCATCGAACGGGCGATGGATCTCGCCCGTCGGCGCATCATGATGGGCAAAGACTACGCTGTCGTCGGCGACGGAACCCACTCGCTCACGCAGGGCGACCAGCCCCCGACCACCGCGACGCTCAATGAACTCGAGGACGACGGCTGTGAAGCGCAGTATCTCTTGTGTCTCGACTGTTACTCGACGCGAGCGGCCGGCGCGTACTACTTCCCCCACACCGAGACCAACGAGTACGCCTATCTCTGCGGAAACGACTCGACGTTTACACTGACACGATCGGAACTGGTGACGATGCTCAAAGAGACGGACGCAGCCGTGATCTACGACGGAGACGTGTACTGGTCGGACGCGCTCTGGCCTCGGTTCGATCGGTGACCTGTTTACGGGCCGCCGTACGTGCTGACCCGTTCTGTCCGCACAGTACTACGTGACGATCGCGTCTGGTTCGATTCGAGCCCACCTCGGATGATGACCGCTCGAACGACCCACCACAGTCGGTTCTGTCGAACACACATACGATAGCAGAGTAACACGTTAGTTGTTTATAGTTATTGGTACTAGTAACGAAACCCCGCCCTCAGCCACTCTATTACCATTCCCCGTTTCCAATTGCATCTCTATCAACCCACATCTGTATAAGAGATAGTGGGATTTCGTTAGCGAACTAACGTATTTCCGGACAAAAATTACCGATACAGATGAGGTACGAGAAGTTCTGCTGTGCAGATGGCCGCCAAAATTAAGTACCGTGCTCTCAATTACTTCTGCATAGGCATGACCTCGAATTTACTCAACCATCAGATTGACGATATTCTCGAGTCCGTGCTCGAGGATGCAAGCGGTGATATCTTCATGGTAAATCCGTCTCACGACGCCATCGAAGAGTTCGTCTCCGTCGCCACCGCGTTCGACGGCGACCTCCCCTCGGTCCACATGCTCGCCGACGAGCGAACGCTGAAAGACATCATGGACGATTTCATCGTCGCCTCGAACGCGGCCGACCTCATCAGCGAGGGGTCACTCGCGCTCCGAACGCTCGAGGAGGCCCCCGAAAACTCGCTTTTGATCACCGAAGATCGCGTCGTCGCCGTCGTCCACGCCGGCGACCGCGTCGGCGGCCTCGTCACTGACGATCAGGATTTCGTCGCGGATACCTACGCGACCTACGAGGACCGCTGGGCCGACGTGTCCGAATTCAACCTCCGGACACCGCCGATCACGGACGTCCGCGAAACGCTCGCCGACGAGATCAGCCCCGACGCCGAAGGCGACTTCACGGCGATCCTCGACTCGCTCGAGACCGCCCGCGGCGACGGCAATGGCTTGGACGAGGTCACCATCTCCTTGCTCGTCGCCGCCAAAAACGAGGCCCTGCTCTACGACATCAGCAAGTGGGGTGAGGATGTCGGCATCGCCTCCAAGGCGACGTTCTCCCGAACGAAAACCAAACTCGAGGACATGGGCCTGATCGACACCGAGAAGGTCCCGATCGATGTCGGCCGCCCGCGGCTCCGACTCAAAATCGGCGACGACCGCCTCAAAGAGGCCGACAACGGTCAGCTCGCGACGGTGGCGCAGTCGATTCTCAACTAACAACCTTTTACACTGCGTTCTGGCAGGCTGACGACAGCGTCGCTGTCGCACAGCCTGCCGTCACTCGGTAAAAGGTTGATCAAAAGCACTCCTTCCTCCCCGTTGGGTCGGTCGTCGGCCCGCTCGCTCCCTGCGGTCGCTCGCGGTGAGGTCGGGTAACGGCCTGCCCTCCCCCGAGTCGCGCGCCCTCACTATCGTTCGGACGCGCTCCCGGCCACGGTGTTCTGTATTCGGCTGCTCGTTGGCGCTATCGCATGGCGCAAACCCCAAGTCGACCCCGTGAGACGATTCGAGTATGTACGAGGCCGTCCATGCCCACCCCGACGGACAGAGCACGGTCGCCAGACTCGCGAAAACGGCGGCCGACTACGGGTTCAAGGGCGTGGTCGTGCGCAACCACTCCGATGCTCGAGCCGAGTACGATCCCGAGCGAATCCGCGACGAGTACGGGATCGACGTCGTCGAGGGTGTCGAAATTCGAGCCGACGATCGACAATCCGCCAGCGGTGCGGTGGGAAACTATCGGACGACAGAAACGATCGTCGCGGTCCACGGTGGGACGAACGCCATGAACCGGTTTGCGGTCGAGCAGCCGAAAGTCGACGTGCTCGCACACCCGATTGCCGGCGATGGCGATATCAACCACGTTCTCGTGAAAGCCGCCGTCGAGAACGGCGTCCGCCTCGAGTTCGACCTCTCGGGGGTCCTCCGGAAAAGCGGCGGTCGCCGGGTTCGAGCTCTACAGTCGTTGCGAAAGCTCCGGGAAATCGTCGACCATTACGACGCGCCGTATGTCGTCAGCGCCGACCCAACCTCACATCTCGAGGTGCGGGCCCCCCGCGAACTCAAAGCGCTCGGCGAGGAGATCGGGTTCACGCCGGAGTTCATCGAAGATGGGCTCGCAGAGTGGGATCGACTCGCCGAGCGTAATCGCCACGTCCACTCCGAGTCGTTCATTGAGCCGGGCGTCGAACGGGGCAGATATGAAGAAGAGTCTTGAGGAACACGCCGCTCGGTTCGACGAGAAAGCCGGCGCATACGACGACTCGAAGTCCGAGGAGTACCACGCCTGTGCGAATTTGGTCGTCGACCACGCCGCGCCCGAGTCCGACGACGTGGTCCTCGATCTCGGCACCGGAACGGGTGCGATTGCGCTCGCACTCGCCCACGACGCAGCGCGCGTCGTCGGCCGCGACATCAGCGAGGGGATGCTCGAGCAAGCCCGGCAGAAGGCCGACGAGGCGGGCCTCGAGAACGTCGAGTTCGGCCACGGAACGTTCCGAGAGCCGGACTACGAGGGGCCGGTCGACATAGTCACGACGAACTTCGCGTTCCACCACCTCTCGGACGACGAAAAACGTGAGGCGATCGACGTCATCGCCGCTCTCGAGCCCCAAAAGTTCGTCCTCGGCGACGTAATGTTCTTCAGCGATCCCGACCCCGACGACCCCTTCTATACGCCCGCAGTCGACGATCCGGCGACCGTCGGCACCCTCGCTGACGCCTTTACCGACGCGGGCTTCTCGCTGACGGCGGTCGAACGCGTCCACGACCAGGTGGGCGTGCTGGTCGCCGAACGGAACCCGACTGGCGGCGACGTGGCGGCCGACGAATGAAACACCTCCCGAAACACCTCCGGCCGCGCTGGCGGTATCTCGCCATCGAACTCGAGAGTTGGCCAGACGAACACATCGGCAGACGCTCGTTCCAGCGTGAGGTGTGGTATGCGGGCCAGAACCTGCTTGGTGATCCGGGCAGCGCCGACGCCGATCTGACGGTCATGCGGTTTTGGTTCGCCGATGGCCGGGGCGAGGCGATCGTCAGGGTTCGTCGCGGCGAGACCGAACCCGCTCGCGCAGCGCTCGCGTGTCTCGACGAGATCGACGGCGCACCCGTCGGGGTTCGCGTCCGGGGTATCAGTGGCACGATCCGTGCCGCTGAAGAAAACTATTTACGGCGACGCGGGCAAGATTCCGAAGAGAGAAACGTCGTGTTCGGGAACGAGGAGCGAGTCGCCGTCCTCCGGGATCGCGTAGGGGATGTCCGACTCGATGAGGCGTTCGCGGGCGCGACAGACCTCGATTACGATTTAGCGTGATACTATGCAGGGACAAGCCCAACAGCAGGCGTACGACCGTGGCATCACGATCTTCTCGCCCGACGGCCGACTCTACCAGGTCGAGTACGCTCGCGAGGCGGTCAAGCGAGGCACAGCCAGTATCGGCGTCCGAACGAACGATGGCGTCGTACTCGCCGTCGACAAACGAGTCCCCTCCCCGCTGCTCGAGGACTCGAGCGTCGAGAAGATTCACAAGGCAGACGACCACGTCGGCATCGCTAGTGCGGGCCACGTCGCCGACGCCCGCCAGCTGATCGACTTCGCCCGCCGCCAGGCGCAGGTCAACCAGCTACGCTACGGCGAGCCGATCGGCGTCGAGACGCTGACCAAGGAGGTCACCGACCACATCCAGCAGTACACGCAGGTCGGCGGTGCCCGCCCGTTCGGCGTCGCGCTGATCGTCGGCGGTATCGACAACGGCGAACCGCGGCTGTTCGAGACCGACCCCTCGGGAACCCCCTACGAGTGGAAGGCCCTGGCCGTTGGTGCCGACCGTGGGGAACTTCAGAACTACTTAGAGGAGAACTACGACGACGAGGCCGACCTCGATGGCGGCATCCAGCTCGCTCTCGACGCGCTCGCGTCGGTCAACGACGGCTCCCTGCTCCCCAACGAGGTAGGACTGGCGACCGTCGATGTCGAAACCGAGACCTTCGAGCAGTTCGACGCGGATCGGATCGAGGGCTACCTCGAGGAGAACGACCTCCTCGACACCGGCGACGACGAGACGTCGGACGAGTAACGTCCCACCGCTCCGTTTTCGCGTTCGCGTATCACCCCTCTCGAGCCGCCCGTCTTCCGTTCTCGTCGCGACGATGTCGCCTAGCAGTGTCTGTCCGTACCGCGGTCGCTCGTCGGGAAACACTCTTTAAATTGGCGAGGGAATCGTGAGGTATGATTTCGCTCGACGAGGCGGTGACGGCGCGACTCGAGTCACACGGGGCGCGCTTCGAAGTGCTCGTAGACCCGGATGCAGCGCTGGCAATCAAACGCGACGAGTTCGAGGGTGATCTGGAGGACGTCATCGCGGCCGAGGACGTCTTCGAAAACGCCTCTCGCGGGGATCGGCCGGCCGAGAGCGACCTCGAGAAAGTCTTCGATACGACGGAGCCACTCGAGATCATCCCCGAAGTGATCAAACAGGGGGAGATCCAGATCACGGCTGATCAGCGCCGCGAGATGCAAGAACAAAAGCGCAAGCAGTTGATCGACACGATCACGCGCAACGCGGTCAACCCGCAGATGGACAACGCGCCCCATCCGCCCGAGCGGATCGAGAACGCCTTAGAGGAGGCCGGCTTCACCGTCGATCCGATGGAACCGGTTCAGGCGCAGGTCGACGACGCGCTCGACGCGCTTCGGCCGGTTATTCCGATCCGGTTCGAGGAAGTGACCGTCGCGGTTCAGGTCCCCGCCGACTACGCCGGCAGTGCACAGGCACAGATCCGTCAATTCGGCGACTTGGAGCGCGAAGAGTGGCAAAACGACGGCTCGTGGATCGGCGTGCTCACGTTCCCGGCGGGACTGCAAAACGAGTTCTACAACGAGGTCAACGAATACACCAGCGGCGAAGCCGAAACGGAGATCATCAAGGACAAAGACGACCTGAAGACACAGTAGGGGACCCGAAACTCGATCGCTATCCTCGTTTGAAGCCGATCAGGAAGCCGCCGGTAAAACCCGCGCCGATCGACAGCGTCGAAACGAGCGACTGGAGCCACGGGGTGTTCGCCGCGTTCTGGGCGTGTTCTTGCGTTTTGAGAATCCCTGCTGAGAGGCGATTCCAGTCGACCGTGATGATTCCTTGGGACTCGAGATAGCGAAAGAGCATCAGCTGGACGCCGGCGATAACCGCGAGTACCTTCGCGATCTTTTTGGCGGCAAAACCGATGAGGCCGCCGATAACGGCACCGCCGCCGAACTCGAGGCCGAGTGCGGTCGGATCGAGGTCGATCATCATCCGTATGGATTCGAGTCGGCTCCTATGACTGTTGTGATCGGGCACCGCTTGCCGGTAATATCGGACCGAAACCGAAACGCGACGATCGCGAGACAGCGGTGACGTCGACGTGTGTGACCGTCGACCTACGGAGCGAATCGGCAGACAGTGATCGGGCACTGGATTCAAGACGACGCGTCGCGTACGAACGGGTATGAGCCACGTCCGTCCCACGGAGGTGTTCGACCGGCACCGTTAGCGGACCCGGGTCACTGCGGCAGTGCCCGTCTCGTCGACACGCACGGCGCGTGCGATCGACATCGCGTCGGCTCGACGAGCGATGGTACTCGAGCGACCACGTCCGACCACGCCCGGAGGACGCAGCTCTCTCTGCATGAACACGATCATCGTCAAACGCGTCGATTCAGGTACGCCCGACACGAGCGAGATTCGCGATCTGGCCCGGGCGGCGGGGTACACCGTCGTCGGCGAGGTCACGCAGTCCAGACGGGCCGACCCGGCCCTCCAGATCGGCGAGGGGAAAGCCGAGGAACTGGCCGCGTTAGTCGAAGATACCGACGCGACGACCGTCATCTTCGACAACCGGCTCGGCCCTTACCAGACGTACAACCTCGGCCAGCTCCTGCCCGAAGGCGTCGAGGTTATCGATCGGTTCACGCTCATCCTCGAGATCTTCGGCCAGCGCGCACAGACGCGCAAGGCCCAGTTGCAGGTCGAACTCGCCGAACTCCGGTACGAACTCCCGCGCGCGGAGGCCAAGACCAGCCTCGCAAAGCGCGAGGAACACCCCGGGTTCATGGGGCTGGGCGAGTACGACGAGAGCCGCGAGCAGGACATCAAAGCCCAGATCAGCCGGATCAAAGACGAACTCGAGCGGATCGAGCAGACCGAACAGCACCGCCGGGAGCGCCGGCGCGATTCGGGGTTCGATCTGGTCGCGCTGGCCGGCTACACCAACGCGGGCAAGTCGACCCTGTTGCGTCGGCTCGCGGCCGATCTCGAGGTCTCCGAAAACGAGGATCTCCATCCCGATCTGGACGCGACGGCCGAATCGAAGGACAAGCTCTTTACGACGCTTGGCACGACGACTCGGCGCGCAGATATCGACCGTCGGGATGTACTGGTGACTGACACCGTCGGCTTCATCAGCGACCTCCCCCACTGGCTGGTCGAGTCGTTCAAGTCGACGCTCGACTCGGTCTACCGGGCGGATCTGGTCTTGCTCGTCGTCGACGTCAGCGAGCCGATCGACGAGATCCACGAGAAACTCGTCACGTCTCATGACACCCTCTACGAGCGCAACGAGGCCCCGATCGTCACCGTCCTGAACAAGATCGATCAGGTCAGCGACGAGGAATTGGCCGAAAAACGCGAGGCGCTCGCATCGCTCGCACCGAATCCGGTCGCGGTCAGTGCCAAGGAGGGACAGCACATCGACGGGTTGCTCGAGCGGATCGACGAGGAACTGCCCGACTGGGAGGAAGAACGGCTGTTGTTGCCGATGACCGACGACACGATGAGCGTCGTCTCGTGGCTCCACGACAACGCCCACGTCGACGACGTCACCTACGGAGACGAGGACGTCGTCGTCTCCTTCGAGGCTCGCCCCGCGATCGTCTCGCAGGCGCGCTCGCGCGCGAGCGAGTTGCGGACGGCCGCGGCCGAATCCGCGTGAGCCTCGAGTGAGTTTCGACCACGATTAATAGTGGATGATATCGTGGGCGCATGTTGAAATAGTAAGTCAAGCAGCGAACACTGTCACGACCCCCCACATATAAATCACTGACTAGAGTCTCCTGGGATATGGAACGTGTTGCAATCATTGGTGCCTCGATGACCCAGTTCGGGCAACGCGAGGGCGAGTGGATCACGGACCTCCTCGCGGAGGCCGGTATCGAGTGTCTCGAGGATGCAGGTGTCGACGCCGACGATGTCGAACATCTGTACGTCTCGAACATGGCAAGCGGAGAGTTCGAGGGACAGACGGGGGTCCCGAACGCGCTGGCACACGACTTAGACGCGATGCCAGCGTACACGCAACGTGTCGACCAGACGAGTTCCAGCGGCGGTGCAGGGATCTACGCCGCCTGGCAATCGGTCGCCAGCGGGGCCAGCGACATGACACTGCTCGTCGGCGGCGAGAAGATGACCCACAAGACGACCGGCGAGGCGACCGACGTCATCGCGTCGCTGACCCACCGCGCCGAGTACAAAACCGGCGTCACACTGCCGTCGTTTGCCGGCCTGACGGCGCGACACTATCTCGAGCGATTCGACGCGCCTCGCGAGAGCCTGGCGAAAGTCGCGTCCAAGAACCACAAAAACGGCGTCGACAACCCCAAGGCCCAGTTTCAGAAGGAGGTCGATGTCGAGACGATCCTCGAGTCGCCGATCATCGCCGATCCGTTGCGGCTATACGACTTCTGTCCGATCACGGACGGCTCGGCGGCGCTGATGCTCTGTCCTGAGTCGGTCGCCGAAGAGTATACCGACGACTACGTCGTCATCTCGGGGATCGATGGCGCGACGGACACCCACGTCGTCCACGAGCGCGAGGACCCGACCGTGATGGGCGGCGTCGTCGAGAGCGGCAAGGGGGCCTACGAGATGAGCGGCCTCGGACCCGACGATATCGACGTGGCCGAACTCCACGACATGTTCACTATCCTCGAGTTCCTCCAGATGGAGGGACTCGGCTTCGCCGAGCACGGCGAGGCGTGGAAACTCGTCGAGGACGGATACACCGAGCGAGACACCGGCGAACTGCCGATCAACACCTCGGGTGGCCTCAAATCGAAGGGTCATCCACTGGGTGCCAGCGGCGTGGCACAGGCAGTCGAGATCTACGAACAGCTCATGGGCGAGGCGGGCCCGCGGCAGGTCGATGCTGAGACCGGCCTGTGCTGTAACGTCGGCGGCTTTGGCAACTGTGTGATTACGACCATTATGGAGGCAGCACAATGACGATGGAAGCGACGCGCTACGAGGACGGTTCGATCAGCTACCCCGGCCACCCGCGCGGTCCCGGTGGCTCGAATCCGGCGGAAACGATCGATCTCAGCGAGTACACCGCTGAAGTCGTCACGTGGACGACCAGCACCGCGACGCCGCCAGGCGTCCGCGAACCAAACCATCTCGCGATCGTCGAGTTCGACGTGGATGGCGAGTCGGTTCGTGCAATCGGTCAACTGACCACCGGCGATGTCGAAACCGGCGACGAGGTCCAGCCGGTCCATGTCGACGAACTTCGCGAACCCGGTGCCGGCATTCGGGAACCGGAGAGTCAGGACTGGGACGGCTACCGGTTCGAACCAGTCTAAACAACCTGCGAGGGCGAGTTCCCCGACCCACCGGGGTCGGGGGTGAAGCCCGACACCCGGCCTAGTGTTCTGTCTCCTCGATATACCGTTCAACCACTTCTTCCGACACCGCTCCCGTCGTTCCCACGTAGTATCCGACCTTCCAGAATCCGCCACCCCAGAAATACGCCTCCCGAATCTCGGGATGCCGTTCCAGCAGGTGCGTGCCAGAGTATGACTTGAACTGCCGAGCGATGTCTGCCGGACTGTGCTTCGGGTCTGTCTGCACGAACAGGTGTACGTGGTCGTCCGCAATCTCCAACGCCAGAATCTCGTGTCTGAAGTGGTCGGCAGTCTCGTCAAACAACTCTCGCACATCGTCCTCAACCACGTTGAGAACCGGGTGGCAGTACTTGGGACACCAGACGAAGTGATACTTGCAGGAACTAACCGAATGCGCGTGACTGCGGTACTCCTCTATCCCGAATACCTACATTTATGACAGTCTGGAACGATTATCAAAGTATGGGTGAGGAAGCCACGAAGACCATCCAGGCGCGCCTTCACATAGCGTCTGGTGAACGGTCGTGGCTTCACGACGCCCGCCTCACCTCACGCGAGATATTCAACGACACCATCCGTCTCAAACGGCAAGGGAACAATCGCACCGAAATACAACGGGAGGTTGACCGCGACGACTTCTTGCGGAACAACAAGTGTGCGGTCGTCGGCAAAGCCCTCCAAACGTGGGACTCCTACCAATCACTCAAAGAGTGGTGGGAGAATCAAGACGATCCTGACAGAGGTAAGCCAACGCCGCCGAGTACGGACAAATCTGGTGCGTACCCGCTCGTGATGGCGCACACGGAAGGCTACCGCCTCACCGTGGACGATGACACGAATCGCATCCAAGTCCGCATCAGCCCGAAACCCTACAAGAAGGTGAAAGAACATCTGCGCGGTGAACCGAACGCGATGGACGAACTTCGAGACGCCCTCACGTCGGACGAGGTAGATGTGGGGCAGGCCGAACTCCTGTACCGCGATGGCGTGTACTACCTACACGTCACGGTCACACGCGAGTTCGACGTACCTGACCCCGACACCGCTGATACTGTGATCGGCGTAGACATCAACGAGCGTAACGTCGCTCTCACCGCCCTCAACCGCGAGACGATGCGGACGAAAGGTACACTCGTCCTTGACTACGGACGAGTCAAGCAGGAACGCCAACGCTACCACACAATCACCACTCGCTGTCAGGAACACGGCAAGGCGAGTATTCATCGGAAACTCGGTGACAAGGAGCAACGATTCACCGAGTGGGTATTGCATCGTCTCTCCCGCGCTGTCGTGGAGTTCGCAGAGCAATTCCCGAATTCGGTTATCGTATTCGAGGATATGAGCGGTATCCGCGACGAAATGCAGTACGGGTCGTATATGAACCGCCGGTTGCACAAGCTTCCGTTCCACACGTTCGAGAAATTCGTCTCGTACAAGGCGACGTGGCGAGAGATTCCCACGGACACGGTGGACGCCTACTACAATTCGCAGACGTGTTCGTGCTGTGGTGAGCGTGGGGATCGACAAGGGAGGCGGTTCCGGTGTGCGAACGACGAGTGTGACGTGGTGCAAGACCACGCCGACCGGAATGCATCGGTGAACATCGCGTGGCGCGAGATGGCGAAACTCGACGGTGACGAGTCGGATTACCGGACTCACAAAACCCAGCCGCAAGTCAGGTTGGTGCGTCTGTCCGGGTCGGGGCGCGTAAGCCGCCCAACCTCATCCCGCTCGCTTGCCGAGCAGGGAGTGCTAGCGCACAGCTGAGGGAACTACAAAAGCCTCGGGCCACCGCGCCCGAGGTTGTTTACTAGTAGTTGGCGGCAGATTACCGTATCTGAGACAGATAGTGAGGTAAATAGCCTTAATTCGGCGACTATGCGTGCTTAGTCAACGTTTCGAGTGATATTTCACTCGTAAGCACAACTCCCGAACTAAATGAAGACGGCTATATGGTCTTCTATAGCGGTCTGTCTACAGCCCTGCCATCTCCGACAGACACTTTTAATTACGTTGATCGTTGGAACGTGGCTCACCTTATATAATCAGGGGAATGTCGTGTTAGCAAGCGAGTTCTCCATCGCGCTTCTGGGGAAGATTTTTCTCAACTATTTCACCCCTTTTCTTGTTTCGAATTGGGGTTTGATCTCACGGGAGCCAGACAGCAACCACTAATTAATTTATGCCGTACTCACCGCGCGGTTTCACAAAGTATTCTGAATAACGAAATCGGACTCCTGCTAGAGACACTCGTCTCCGTCACCACTTTTTTCAGACCCGTCGGTATCTGACCCGCCGGTGTCGTCGGCATCGTCATCGCCGCTCGCATTCGCGTCGGCAGCATTCTCGCCGTACTGCTCCCGCAGTGTGTCAAGCTCGGCGTCGACATCGACGGCCGAATCGGATTCGTCATCGTTCCCCTCGGCCGGCTTCCCGGCGTCGCTTGGCGGTCCGTCGGCGATGTCGATCGAGATTCCGGTCGCCGCCGGTGGTTCCGATGCGCTCGACTGGGAAGCCCGGTCGGTGGCCTCTCGGAGGCGCGTATCGACGTCGTCGCGGAGTTCGCGCGCTTCCGCGAGCAGATCTCGTGCCCCCTCGTCTGCGGGCAGGCTCCCCTCCGAGACGGCCCGATTGAGTTCGGCCAGCACCGTATCGAGTTGTGAGAGCGTCGTCCGTCGAAGCTCGCTTGCGCGATCGCTCGTCGCCTCGGCAGCCGCCGTCGTCCGGTCGCGGGCCGCCTCCTCGGTCCGGACGATTTGCAGGCCGCGCTGGAACGCCTCGAGCGTGCGAACGCTGGCCTCGAGGACGGCCAGCGCGGCGGGAAGCGCTACCTCGTCGGTGAGTCGCAGCAACTCTCGTGGCGTCGGCGGTCGCAGCGGCAGTTGTCGGCGTCGGCGCGGCTCGTCGAGTTCCGTCCGAAGCGCCTCGATCGTTCGCGTCAGTTCGCGAACGGCGTCGACGAGGTCGTCGTCGCGATCGGTCATACGCGAGCTACGGTCGCCCGACTCAAAAAGCGGCCGCTCGGAGCGACGACGGCGGCGCGGCGTTCGCAGCCGATCCAAGCGCTTTTAGCTCCACCGGACCGCTGAACGGGTGTGCGAATCGAGAACAGTTTCATTCCCGTGCGTGGCGTCGGAGAAACCACTGAACGACGCCTGTGGGAAAACGGCGTGACTCACTGGGACGAGTTCGACGGCAGCGTCGTCGGCTCGACGCTCGCGGATCGGATCGAGACGTTCATCAACGAGGGCCGGACCCACCTCGAGCGTGGCGATGTTTCCGTCTTCGCGGAGGCACTGCCCGCCTCGAGTCGCTGGCGCTGCTACGAGAACGTCCGCAGCGAGACGTGCTTTCCTGTCTCGTTTCGAATTGATAAACCTCTTGGATAAGTCAAGTAGCAGAAGAGTGGCCACTGCCGCATCGTGAACTTTCTAGTTGGATCAATCCCCGAG
>Ga0207733_100050_pt1 | contig 128632 bp, 136 predicted proteins | sample A23P3SouthBayCA_FD_187735 | JGI IMG/M metagenome (GOLD analysis project Ga0207733, IMG submission 187735) | Aerobic enrichment media microbial communities from Eden Landing Ponds, California, USA - A23 P3 (SPAdes) | ecosystem: Environmental > Aquatic > Marine > Unclassified | place: Emeryville... | reverse complement strand
CACGATGTCGCCGACACAGAGTTTCTCGTCGATGCTGGTGGCTATCTGACTGCCCTCTCTCGTCACGAGCTGAGCGGTCATCTCGACTATCACGACCGGAACCACATCGAAAAGTGGTTCCAGACTGTGACCATGCGAGTCGACCGCTTCCACTCGTTCTATCGGGGCAGTCAGGCAAGCGCGAAACGGTGGCTGAGACGCTTCAGACACTACTACAACCGCCATCGGCCAAATCAAGCGTTAGATGACTCAACTCCAGCTGAGGAGGTGCTGAACTAGACAGTGCCCGTGGCCGGCTTACTTTTTGATGGGACAAACACCGAGTCAACTGACAGTTTTCCACGCACATCCACCGTACAACGCGAAGGGATGTGACCCTTTGGCGGACAGTGACAAGAACCGATGACTGGCGCTGTATCCCCACGGTGAACGGCGAGGTTTTAGTGCCCTGTACCGCCTCACATAGAAACCAGAATATACCTGACTGAATCAGTGTCTATAGTAGAAAATTATATATTTGACAGGTATTCAGTTAATCAGCTCCTGGATCACTTCCACTGTTCTCTCTGCCCCGTGGCCGTCTATGAGGTTGCGTCCGCGTTCGCGACGTGTCCGCCGAATTGTGTTGTCATCGATGTACGACTCCACTGCGGACCGGAACCGCTGCTCGTCCTCGGAAGTGACCACAACCGCGAGATCACGTTCCTGGAGCGCCGCGGCGATCGGTTCCTGATTGTCGGCGACAGGGACACACGTTATTGGCGTACCGAGTGCAAGGAGTTCGTAGATCGTGCTACTCGCCGTCGTCCAGGCGAAATCGGCGTGAAACATCCGCTCGGGAAGATCTGGCGGGTCACGGACAACTGTCACGTTGGCGGTCACGCAGTCGGCAGTTTCGCGGATCTCGCGTTCCTGTGCTTTTGAGAATCCGGGTCCGACGACTGCGTCGACGCTGAGGTCGAGCCCGTCGAACGAACGAATGGCCATCGGTGTCAGGTTTGCGTCGTCACTACCGCCCATCGTAACGAGAGCGCGCTCGGGGGAGTCCCGCCACGGCGGGTGGTCGGTTCCGAGTGCCCGGATTCGCTCGCGAAGGAGGGCGTAATCAGGGCCAAGACACCACCTGGGGGCCGAACCTGTCCAGTCGTAGCTGAGTCCTGGCGCGTGGAGGTTCCCGTTGACCAGCACGTCACAGTGGACAGGGTGCCGATTTTGGTCGGAGATGATACACAGATATGGTACGGCCGCGGAGAGGTGTCGGTGGAGAGTGTGGTTGGTTTCGTACGAGTCGATCACCAGGACGTCTATGCTGGTATTTTCGATCCACGACAAGAAAGCGGACCTGTCCTCGACCGGTGTGACCCGCGCCTCTGCCGGGACAGTCTTCCGCGTTGCCTCTGGGGTCTTAGTGACGTATTCGACGGTTCCAGTTCGGTCGGGCCACGACGTAGCGAGGGCACCAGTACGCACGAGATGGCCATAGCCGATCGATGAGCCGCCATCCGCCCTGATCGTCACGTGCATTGTCCCACTATAGTCGCTTGACAGGGTTTGTGAGGGAACCGATACCTTCGATCTCACACGTCACCGACTCAGCATCATCCAGAAACCGGCTTGGATTCCCCGGGTCGCCGAGCGCGACCACATCGTTCTCGTGGAGTTCTGTGATCTGACTGGCAAACGAAACTAGTTCGGGAATGCTAAACGCCAACTGTGCAGTCGTTCCCGACACGGCCGTTTCGCCGTCGACCGTGACTTCCACATGGAGGTCGTCGTACGCCGACTGCTCGCCGCGCTCGATCCCCTCGCTGAGAAGGGGAGAAAAAGTCGGGAAGAGTTTGTATCCGACTCCCGTAATCACGCCGTGAGCGGGGTCTGACCAGCCGGGCCAATCGCCTGATGCTGTCACGTCGTTCGAGATCGTGAATCCTTTAATTCCCTCCCAGGCCTCCTGCTCGCTGGCCTGCCAAAGATGGTCACCGATGACCGCTGTGAGTTCCGCCCCTGGCTTTACTTTCTCGGTTCGCTGGGGGATCTTGATCGCCTCATTCTCATGGACTATTGCCTCGTCTGGTACGATCCAGAGATCCGGCCAGCGGTAATTGGTGTCTGTCTCAGTCTGGTGTGTCAGGAATGTCCCGCCGAGTGCGACGAACTTGCCAACGTCGTCTTTCTGGATTCGCATTACGTCTGTAGTTCTCGACGAATCATCTTAATGTTTGTATCTTGGCGGCTAACTCGAAGTTCGCCGGTCGACCTCGCGTAGCAGTTCGAACGGTTCGGCTGCGGATACGCCGGCTTTCGCCCCCCACACCTCGGCGTTCTTGCGGACCGTTTCGAGGGTTCGCGGGTGTGGCACTTCCCGGAGTTCGTCTTCGTACTGCTCGAGGGCGTCGATTTTCTCCTCCAACTGGTCGCTCACGTCGACGAATGTCGTCGGCTGAAACGCGTTTGTCGGCTCCGGAACCGACCACTCAGTCGCCGAGAGAGTCTCGAACGCAAGCACTCGCCCGACGTCGCTGTCCGCCAGTGGACGCGTCGCCGTTACCGTCGCGCGACAGGTTCGTTCGTGGTCGATGTTCAGGTCGCCGTAGTGGTGAGTGTAGACTGTATCGGGGGCGTGGTCAGCTATCTCTTCTTCCACGGTCTGTACGATATCGAGGAGCGGTACCGCGTCGAAACTGTTGTCCGGAAATCCGTAGAAGCTCACCGTCGCGCCGAGGCGGTCACAGGCCCGTCGAGCGCGTCCGCGGCGGCGGTCGATCTCGCTCGTGGCGGCCTCCTCGTCGTCGTATCGCGACGTCACACCGTCCGAGAGAATACAGACGTGGACGTCCTCGCCCTCAGTCGCGTGGCGTGCCAGCGTACCGCCGACCCCGAGAACCTCGTCGTCGGGATGTGCGACAATACAGAGGACCGACATACTGGCGTCTTTCCAGCGTTGCCTCATAAAGTGTCGGGGTCGACGGGCCACAGCTATTTGATGGGTGTGTGCGTGAATCGAGATGATGAACGTCTGTGCGGAGTGTGGACTCCCGATGAACAGGGAGCACGAGGACGAACGTTGCGAGGCTTGTGCAGCGCTCGCGAGTCGGGACTCCAGCGTCACGGTCGCCCCGCTCGCACGCACCGACCTCGAACTCGTGCTGGCCTGGCGGTCGAACCCGGAGGTGTATCGCCACTTCAGAGGCCAGGACGGCCCCCTCGTGTGGGAGGACCACGTCAAGTGGTTCGAATCGCGGGACGAGCGCCGACAGGATTTCGTGGTCCGGTACGACAGGCGTCGCGTCGGCGTGGTGAGTCTGGACGCCGACGATGCAGTGAGCGTCTACCTCGGCGACGTTTCCGCGCGCGGCCAAGGCGTCGCGACGAACGCTGTCAGGTGGCTCTGTGGCCGCCTTGCCGATCGGACGCCCCTGCACGCCGATGTCCATCCGGACAATGACGCGTCCAAGCGACTGTTCGAGCGCTGCGGGTTCGAGCGCGAGGAGCAGACGGACGGCTGGATACGGTACGTCTACGAGTCGTAGTCCGGTAGCGCCTCGGACCGGATATCCTCGCGCTCACGGATCCGACGGTGACCGTCGTCCCGAGGGCCCCCTCGTGTGTCTGTGCTGGCGTCCGGCCTCGCGTTCACCCGGGTGCAGGACTGCGGTGTTGTCTTCGGTGAGCGTGGCACCCGCCTCGATGTCCATCACGGCGTGGATCGCGGGGAGGGCCTTCTTGTAGCTCGCTCGATGTCGAACACCTGCTTGTCGCCGCTTCTGAGTGCCGCCTCGGTATCGCGCACGTACATGTGCCCTGATCGGAACTTCCGGAAATCCACCGCATCGGCTCCGGCCGGGCAGCGGCGTCGATCGGGTCCCTCGCGAAGGTGTCCATAGCGGTACACCGCTGCGCGGTGGCAAAAAACTCCCTCCTTCAGTCAACCGCGGACCGCAGCTTTACCCGTGGTACTCGTGCAGTCGCCGGACCGCCTGGACCACGTCTTCAACGTCCCCGTCGTCCATCGCCGGGAACAGCGGCAAACTCACCAGTCCCGCGTAGACGCCCTCGGTCTCGGGGAAGTCACCGCGCTCGTACCCGAACTCGTCCTGGAAGAACGGATGGAAGTGCAGCGGGACGTAGTGGACCTGAACGTAGATGTTCTCGGCATGCATCGCGTTGACGAACTCCGCCCGGCCGCAACCGAAGCCGTCCCGTACCTCAATCGCGTAGAGGTGATACATCGGGTCGCTGTCCGGGGCATCCGGTGGAGTCCGCAGACCCTCGATATCGGCGAATGCCTCGTCGTAGCGGGCGATAATCTCGTCGCGACGAGCTTTAAATTCGTCTATCCTGTCGAGTTGGGAGAGCCCCAGCGCCGCCTGGAAGTCGGTGACGTTGTAATTGTAGCCTTCGCCCTCGGTGACCTGGTACCAGGGTTCGTTCTCGTGGCCCTCGGGGCTGTAGTTCATGTCGAACGAGCGCAACCGACGGAGGCGCTCGGCGAGGTGGTCGTCGTCGGTGACGACCATCCCACCCTCGCCGGTGGTGACATTCTTCACCGGGTGGAAGCTGAAGATGGCCATGTCCGGTTGGGACCCGGCAGGTTCGCCTTTGTGGGTGCCCCCGAAGCCGTGACAGGCGTCCCAGATCACGGTCAGGTCGTGTTCCTCGGCGATGTGGAGAAATGTCTCGACATCAGGCGGATGGCCTGCGTAGTGCATCGGAATAAGCCCCGCAGTGTCTTCGGTGATCGCGGCCCGGACGGCGTCGGGATCTAGCGTCCGGGTGTGGGGATCGATGTCAGCGAAAACTGGCGTCGCGTCAGCATAGGTCGCGGCGTGGGCCGTCGAGGCGAACGTCAGTGGCGTCGTGATCACCTCGTCGCCAGGACCGAAGCCCGCGGCGCGGCCACAGAGGTGTAACGCGGCGGTTCCAGAGCTGACAGCGACCGCGTGGTCGATGCCGACGAACTCGGCGACGCGTTCCTCGAACTCGTCGACGGTCGGGCCGCGTGTGATGTAGTCGCCGTCCAGCGCGTCGGCGACTGCTTCCTTGTCGGCCGCCGTGATCGACTGGCCGCCGTAGCCCATGCCCTCCTCGCGGACCGGGTCGCCGCCGTAGGCCGCTGGGCGCTCGGTGCTGTCCGTGTCGGCCGGCGTCTGGTCGCCGGTCGGAGTCGAGTCGTCGGTCATGCTTGCTCTTGCATCCAGGTCCGCAGCCGGTCGACGCCCTCCTCGAGCGAGACGGTTGGCTCCCAGTCCAGCAACTCGCGGGCCTTGCTGGGGTCACAGCGCAACCGGTCTATCTCGCTCTGTGGGTGATGGTGCTCGACGTGTTCGATTTCGGTGTCGCCGGTCGCTATCAGTTCGGCGAGTTCGTTGATACTGACATCCTTACCGGTACCGGCGTTGATGACCTCGCCGACAGCGTCCTCGTGCTCGCTGGCCTCGACGATGAAGCGTGTACAGTCCGTGGCGTACATAAGATCCCGGGTCTGGGTACCATCCCCGTAGATCTGTAGCGTCTCGTCGGCGAGGTCGAGCTTCGTGAAGATGGAGACGACGCCGCCGGCGTTCCCCGCCTTCTGGAACGGGCCGTAGGTGTTGAACGGCCGCAGTACGGTCACGGGGAGGTCGTAACCGTGGTAGTACGACATCGCGATGTCCTCGCTGGCGAGTTTCGTCCCGGCGTAAGGTGAGGCAGGGTCGACGGGGTGGTCCTCGTCGATTCCGCCGGTCGCGTCCGCGACGTCGTAGACCATGCACGTTCCGACGAGCGTGAGGCGGGTGTCCGTGCGTCGGCAGGCCTCGAGGACGTGCTGGGTGCCGACGACGTTCGTCTCGAAGTGCGATTCGGGGTCTTCGAGGCTCTCGTGGACGTCGATCTCCGCCGCGAGGTGCAGACAGAGGTCAACATCGTCGAACTGGTCGGCGACGCGGTCGGCATCGCGGACGTCGCCCTCGACGAGCGTGAACGCCGGGTCGTCCGCGAACGCCGCAACGTTCTCGCGACTCCCGCCAGAGAGGTCGTCGTAGCCTCGCACGCGATAGCCTCGGTCGAGGAGTTCGGCGACGACCCAGCGGCCGATGAATCCAGCCGCTCCGGTCACGAGGACGGTCTTACTCATGCGAGACCTCCAGTGCACCGTTGCGGTCGAGCAACCCGACTATCTCGTCGTTCGACAGTTTAGTCGCGTCGGCCGAGGAGCGGGTGATCTCGTCGGCCGATTCGAAGCCGTCTAGGTCTCCGGTGTAGTCGAAATACGGGTCGTTGTCCGTCTCCGGCAGGATCGCGTAGAGGTCCTCGTTCTCGAACGCACGCTCTGACTCGCGGGGCGTCATAATTTCCTCGTGGAGGGTTTCACCAGTTCGCCGACCCACGACTTCAACGTCGATCGCTTCCGGGTCGTGGCCGTACGCGGGTGCAACGGACTCAACCATCGCAGTTGCCAGGTCGTCAATCCGGACCGCCGCCATCTTCGAGAGGAAGATTTCCCCGCCATTGGCGTGTTCGAGCGCTCCCAGGACCAGGTCCGCGATGTCGATGTAGGTGAGGAAAAACCGGGTCATCCGTTCGTCGGTGAGCGTCACGGGCCCACCCTCTCTGATCTGCTCGCGAAAGAGTGGGACGACCGACTGTGAGGAGTCGATGACGTTACCGAACCTAACGGACGCAAGCGTGATGTCGTGCCCTCCGCTGTACTTGTTTCCGGCAGTCGTCAGTCGTTCCCCGAGCAGTTTCGTCGTCCCCATCGTGTTGGCGGGTGCGACGGCTTTGTCACTGCTCGTGAACACGAACAGATCGACCCCGGCGTCGATCGCCGCGTCGATGACGTTCTGATGACCCAGAATGTTCGTCTTCACCGCTTCGAAGGGGTTGTACTCCGCGATATCGACGTGTTTCATTGCGGCAGTGTGAACAACGATATCGATGTTGTTCATCGCCCGGTCGAGTCGCTCGCGGTCGCGGACGTCGCCCAACAAGAACCGGCACTGGTCGTTCCCGACGGTCCGCTGAAGTCGAGCGAGGGCCGCTTCAGATTGGTCCAGAATCCGGACGACGTTCGGGTCTCGGTCGAGGATTCGTTCGGTGAGGACTCTCCCGACCGACCCACCGCCGCCGGTTATCAGGACGTTTTTGTCAGCTAGCATCGATCAGGCGTTGCTCTGTTGGCCTCCTGCATAGGCACTTTCATTTCTGTATCCCCCGCTGTATCGAGTAGAGGTCGGCATACTTCCCCTCGTCGTCGAGTAGCGTCTCGTGAGTCCCTCGCTCGATGATCTCACCGTCCGCGATGGTGTAGATGCGGTCGGCGTTCTTTACCGTCGAGAGTCGGTGTGCGATCGCGACGATCGCGAAGTCCCGGTCCATGCTTTCGATCTCCGACTGGACCTTAGCCTCGATGTTCGAGTCGAGGTCGCTGGTTGCCTCGTCGAGTACCAGTACCTCCGCGTCGCGTTTCAGCAGTGCGCGCGCAAGCGAGACCCGCTGTCGCTGCCCTCCCGAGAGACGGACGCCGTCGTCACCGAGTACGGTGTCGTAGCCGTCTGGGAGGTCGTCGAGGAACTCGGTGACCCGAGCAATCTCACAGACCCGCTCGACCTCTGACTGGTCAGCTTCGCGGTTGCCGACCGTCAGATTGTATCTGAGCGTATCGTTGAACAGGAACGGCTGTTGGCGAACGACGGCGAGGCGCTGTCGCCAGGCTTCGAGATCGATATCCTCGATAGCCACATCGTTCGCTTTGATACGTCCGCTGTCAGGTGTGTAAAACCGCGTTAGAAGCGAGACGATTGTCGACTTCCCCGCTCCGGACTCGCCGACGAACGCGACGTACTCTTCGCTGTCGACTCCGAACGAGACGTCCTCCAGCACACGTTCGTCGCCGTAGCCGAACGTGACGTCCTCGAACGAAAGCGGTGTCACCGGTTCTGGCGGTTCCCGTGTCCCGGTATCAGTCTCCTCGTTCGATGCGAGGTCGTGGATAAACTCCTCGGTTCGAACGAGGTGGGGCATGTCACCTTCGAGGTTGTACAACAGATTGTTGATCGTACTGATCCGCGGTGCCAGCCGGAACATCGCAAACAGAAAGGCACCGAGAGCGGCGAACGAAAGTTCAGCGAACCGGAGGGCAAAGTAGATCAAAACGAAGACTGCGATGGCGCTGATAAACTGGTAGAAATTGCTCAGCGCAGCCTTGTTACGCGTTAACTTTACTCTCGAAGCGACGTACTCGTCGATGGCCAACGAGAAGTCGTCGAAGAGTTCGTCTGTAAGCGTGAATAATTTCATATCACGGATACCCTGCGTGCCGGCCTGGACAGACTCCTGAATCCGTTCATTCGCGGTGGCAACCCGGTTACCGAGGTCGTACCCTGGGGTAAGCAACCGTCTGAATCCGAAAGCGATACCTGCAAGAACGACAGCCGCCCCTAGCGTCAACTCAAACGAAAGGTACATCGCGATTGCGAGATACGCCAGTGCGAGGACGGATTCTCGGAACAGCCGTCCGATATGCATCAGAACACGACCAGCGTACTGTGCTTGCGTGACGATAGCGTTTAGCAGCTCGTCCGAACCGCGTTCATCGAAGTACTCTATCCGCGCGTCCAGTGCCCGCTCAAAGAGGGTCGATTTGAGGTGCCGCTCGTAGTCGACTCTGAGAATACCCCACAGCCATGAGACGGCAAAACTAGCAGAGAAGCGAACGAACAACACAGCTGTTACGCCGATAATCACCGTTTCGAGTGAAAAGGGGACCCCAACGAAATCATAGACGATAATAAATCCCTCGACGAACTGGCCTTCTGGCTGAGACTCCGACTGTGCCAGCTCAACAACCGGAACAATGAAACTCAACCCAATCCCTTCAAGAACGGCTGCGAAGATAGAAAAGGCGAGAACGGCGGCCGTGAACAGTGGCCGAAACGCTGCGACACGTCGAACCACGCCTGCTTTCTCCCGTAACGAGAGATCTTTCGTATCTAGATCGTCGCTCATCAGTGGGACTTAATCGATCTCCGGTGACTTTCATACCAGTCGATTGTCTCCCGCAATCCCTCCACGAACTCAGTCGAAGCCTCCCACTCGAATCGTTCTCTCGCACGCGTGGTGTCGAGACACCGGCGCTGTTGGCCGTCAGGTTTCGACGTGTCCCAGACGATATCGCCTTCGAACCCCGTCAGTTCGGCAATCGCCTCGACGAGTTCACGGATCGATATCTCCTCACCGACGCCGAGGTTGACAGGGTCGCTCTCGTTGTACCGCTCCGTAGCAGCGAGGATCCCGTCGACGGCGTCTTTCACGTAGAGGAACTCGCGGGTCGGCTCGCCCGTTCCCCACGCCGTGACGGTATCGTCGCCCTGCTTCCGAGCCTCCACACACTTCCGGATGATAGCCGGAATAACATGGGACGTTTCGAGGTCGAAGTCGTCACGTGGCCCGTAGAGGTTCACAGGCAAGAGGTAGATACTGTTGAAATCGTACTGCTTGCGATACGCTTTGGACTGCGTGAGCAGCGCCTTCTTCGCGATGCCGTATGGCGCATTCGTCTCTTCGGGATAGCCGTCGAATAAGTCTTCCTCACTGAACGGAACCGGCGTCTCGGCCGGGTACGCACAGATCGTCCCGAGGATGGTACACTTGTCCACGTCGAACTGCCGAGCCATCTCCAGCAGTTCGATACCCATTACCGCGTTGTCGTAGAAGTACCGGCCTGGATTGCGGCGGTTTGCGCCGATCCCTCCGACCGTCGCCGCGAGGTGGATGACGACATCAGCACCTGAGTCCTGAAATGCACGTCGCACGTTTGCCCGCTCTCGGAGATCGTAGTTCCGGCTCCGTGGGACGAACACCTCGACGCTGTCGGAGCGTGCCCGTAGTTCATCGACAAGGTGGCTGCCGAGGAAGCCATCGCCACCCGTCACCATGACCGTCCGTCCGTCCCAGTAGCCGCCCTCGGTCATCGCCAGTCGACCCTCCCGTACCACTTCTCTTTGTTGTTCGCGTACCAGTCGATGCTGCGCCTGATGCCCTCCCGCCACGAGACCGTCGGTTCCCAGCCGGTTTCCTCGTTGAGCTTCTCGTAACCGACACGGAGTTCCTCTACGTCGCTATCTCCCGGCCGAAACCGCGATTCGTCTTGAACGATCTCCACGCCGTCCCAGTGTCCTTCCTCTTGCCCGACTTCGAGGATCGTCGTAGCCCAATCCTGCATCGAGATGTTCTCGCCGTACCCATAGACGTATTCCTCACCCGCGTTGCCATCGAGGGCAACGGAAAGGTGGCCGCGAACACCGTCTTCGACGTAGCACATATCGCGCTTCGGCGAGAGGTTTCCGAGTTCGACGATATCCCGTTCGAGCGCCTGTGTGATGATCGTTCCTGTAATGTAGCGCGGGTTCTGGCGCGGGCCGTAGTTGTTGAACATCCGCGTCGTCACCCCAGGAACGTCATACGCGTCGTAGAAGTTCATCGTCAGGAAGTCGGCAGCGAGTTTCGATGTCGCGTAGACCGACTTCGGATTTACTGGAGAACGTTCGTTGAGAAGGACTTGTCCGTCGGTATGGAACTCGTGTTTCTCCCGCATCGTCGAATCGACGTTGCCGTACTCTTCGGATGTCCCCGCAGTGTCGAACTTGTATAGGTCGAGGTCGAGGTCGACGACGCTCTGGAGGAGATTGAGCGTCCCTGTGACGTTCGTGTCGATCGTTTCGTAGGGCCGGTCCCACGATTCACCGACGTGTGCCTGTGCAGCGAGGTGAAAAATGATGATATCATCGTCGTCAGCGAGTGCCGAGAGCGCGTTGCTGACGGAGTGTTTATCACGGAGGTCCCCTCGGTGGACCGTCAGGTCATCACGCAGGTGTCTAATATTGCGCAATTCGCCACTCGACGTCGCCCGAACGAAGACGTGTACGTCAGCACCGAATTCCACTAGTCGCTCGGTCAAGTGAGACCCGACGAATCCATCGGCACCCGTAACAAAAACCGGACGGCCCGCAAGTCGTCCTTCGAAATCCATTGCTATCGGGACCGAACTTCGCCAATAGAATGTAACTTCCGATCACCTCTTACTGATGCCAGCCGAGGAGAGCGGTAACGAGATCCGATCCGACGAGCCACAACTGCCGAATTACGACCTTCAGATCGAACCAGAACGACTGCTTGCGGATGTATTCGATATCATACCGCAGTTTCTCCTCGGGGTGGTGACCCGTTGCGCCGTTGATCTGGGCGAGACCGGTCAGTCCGGGCCGAACGAACCAGCGACGGCGCCACTCGCCGACGTTCGTCTCAATGTCCTCGTCCAGTTCCGGACGCTCAGGACGCGGACCGACGACGCTCATGTCGCCGACGAGGATCGACCACAGCTGAGGGATCTCGTCGAGATGCGTCCGGCGGAGAAGGGCCCCGACCTGGGTCACGCGCGGGTCGACATCGCCACGGTCCTCCTCGCTCAGTTTCGCCCCGATCCCGTCCTCAGCGTTCACCACCATGCTCCGAAATTTATAGACGGTGAACGTATCCCCGAACTCCGCGGTCCGTTCCTGTGCGTAGAAGACCGGTCCTGGCGAATCCAGTTTGACCGCGGCGGCGATCAGCACGACGAGCGGGGAGAGGACCAGCAACGCTGTCGCGGAGAACGCCACATCGAAGACGCGTTTGGCGACGTGGTCCTGCCAGTCCCACGGTTCCAGGTCGATCTCGATGATGTCACCACCAGCCGCGCCTTCAGTCAGAACGCTGTCCGCGTGGTCTCGGTGGACTTCAGCCGTGACACCGTGTTCGTGACACTCCGCGAGCGTGCCAAAGAACTCCTCCCTGTCTGTCTCTGAAAAGGCGAGCAGCGCTGTATCGACATCGTACTGCACGAACACTTCGTCGAGCCGCGAGAGACCACCGAGGTTAGAGAGTTCGTCGAGCCGATCGATCGCTGTCCCTCCGTCAGTCAGTTCCGGAGCAGCCTGCCGTTCCCGCTCGTCAGTCGAGTACGACGAGGGCGGCGAAATGTAGCCCAGGATTTGAATCGTGGTCGATTCGAGAATGGCCGCCATCGCCTCCGGGTCATCTCCGACGATGACTGCCCGGGACGGAGAGTTCGGGCGGCGGCGGATCGACACCATCCACGCAGGCAGGGCGACGAGCAGGACGAGCGTCGTCAGCATCAGGGTCGGCCGGGGTAAGCGATAACTGTAGTTGTAGTATCCCAGCCCTGCGAGCGCGACCATCGCGAGCAGCACGCGCTTCTGCGTGAATAAGATAGTATCGAGGATCCGGCGCGGCCGCGGTTTGAACACCGGCCACATCGTTGCGAGCGCAGCCGAAAGCGTCGTTGCCATCGCCAGCGTGAGGTCACCGTTCGAGAGTACTGCCGGTGCAGGCCGACCGAAGTACGGAACCTGTGCGAACGCTTCCTGGACGAACGTCAGGTTGGCGACCCATACCGCGAGCGCCGTGAGGAGTATCGTCCCCCCGACACTCGCGATCCGGTACCGCCATCTGACAGCCATTATTGCAGTAGATACTCCGCCTGCAGTATAAGCTCTGCGACACGAATCTTATAGATTCTGAACAATATCGAACGTCGATATAACCCCCTGTATTTGACCCGTCGTCGCGATTCGAGGTCTGCTCGACGAGCAGAGAGAACTGGACGAAACCGAAACCGCAACGTGGTTCGGTTACTCCGCGGTCGCGTCGGCCGCTTCGCTTTCGTCGTTGGCCGCTTCGCTCTCATCGTCGGGATCGGCGTCGACGTCCGCGCCCTGAATGCGTCGCTCGGCATCCTCGCGGTCCTCGGGATAGCCGATGTCGCTGCGCCAACCGTCCATCCGAATGGCGTCGATCGTGCGCCCCGAGTGCAACAGGAGGTCGACAGCGTCGCTGATCTCGTACTCGCCACGGTCGGACGGTTGGACGAGATGACAGGCGTTGAAGATGGCCGGCGTGAACGTGTAGAAGCCGGTCATGACGAGATTCGACGGCGGGTCGTTGGGTTTCTCGACGACTTCGACGATTTCGCCGTACTGGTTGGTGTCACAGACGCCGTAGCGACTGGCTTCCTCCCACGGGACCTCCTCGACGAGGAAGGCCGCGTCCGCGCGGGATTCGGCCTGCCGGTTGACGACGTCTTCCAGATTGGCCCGGAAGATGTTGTCGCCGAGCATCAGCATGAAGTCGTCGTCGACGTCGTCCTCCACTGTCAGCAGCGCGTGGGCGAGCCCCTTCTGCTCGCGCTGGTGTGTGTAGGTGATGGGAACGCCATCGAACTCGTCCTCGTAGTGGTTGATGATCGCCTGTTTCTTGTACCCGACCACGACGAGCAGTTCGTCAGCGCCGAGCTCGACCAGTTGTTCGAAACAGTGTGTGAGGATGGGTTTCCCTGCGACTTCGACCATCCCCTTCGGTTGGTCCTCGGTCAGCGGACGGAGGCGCGTTCCCTCGCCGGCGGCCAGCACGACGGCTTTCATGGCCTCTATTCGATCAGGGCGCGGTAAAACTCTTGTTGAGTCGATGACGAGCCCTCCTGACGGCGAAACTGACGACGCTGTAGAGCGTCACGTACTGCCGACGGAGACGCTCGTGCCGTTCCGGACGGCGGATTCGGAAACGGAGACGGTCGTCGTCTCGTTCCCGACCGTTACTTCGTAAGATCCGGGATACGGGACGACGAGTTCGTACTGCCCGTCCAGTCCGCTGGTCGTCTGGTGACGGTACGGGAAGGCGTCGTTCGGGACCGACACGCGCGTGGAGGCTTCGACCGTGGTGTTCGCCGACGCGCGACCGGTCAGGGTCGCACCGGGGACGAGCGTGAACACCCTGGCGCGGTAGTCCTCGGACGCGTATACGGCTCGGTAATGTGAGACGGCGTCGTAGCCGCGGTCGGCCCACCGCGAGCCTCTGGTTACCCAGAGATGCTGGAAGATCGTGTCGTCCTTTCGCGGGATCGCTTCGAGGGCGACGTACCCGACGCGGTCGCGCAGTCGCTCGTACCAGCCGGTCGCATTGCCGCTGTCGATGAAGTCGGTGTAGTTGTTCTGAGCATAGGTGTAGTTCTGGGACTCACCGCTGACAAAGTAGTTGAAAACTCGGTTGTTGCCCCAGCGGCTGAAAACGTAGGACTCGGAGGCGTTCAGTCCGCGTCGGTCGACGTCGTCTGCGATCCACGTCGCCGACTGGTAGACGCGGTCGTCGATCGCCGGCGAAGACACCTCGTCGGTGACGCCCGCGGCGGCCGGTCCGACGAGGAGCGCACCAGCGACGAGGACCGCGACCACCGCTCTGGCCGTGAGGCTGTCCCGTTCGATCCACGTGGCTTCGGCACCGCGAGACCCGTTGTTCGGCGACGAGCCGTCGGACTCGGTCCCGAGGCCACCGACCGCTCGGCTGGCGGCCGTGAGGTCGAAGTACACGAGCAAACGGACGAACCCGATCGCGGCCAAAAACGCTGCCAGCGGCGCCAGTTGGCCGACGAATCGCAACTGGAGCGCCGAGAGCCCGACGAACCACCAGCCGAAGACGCTCACGACCAGCCACGGCGTCTCGCCGCGGAGGCCGCGCCAGAGGCCGACGGCCAGCATCGGCAGTGCGAACAGGACGACGAGTCCGACCAGGTCGGCACCGAACGTCCGGGTCGGGTCGAACAGCGACACCGTTTCGCCGATGTTACGCGGGGCGAACAGGAACGTCAGCCGCGACCGGAGCTGTGAGACCGCCGCGGGCACGGCCACCGAGAGGGCCAGCAGCCCAGCAGCGGCCGAGACGACCTGGAGACCGGCGTGCGCGCGGATCGAAAGCTCCAGTCGCCGCGCGCCCGCCCCGAGCGCGACGACCGCGACGCCGCCAGCACAGAGCAGGCCCGGGACCAGCACCACGACGGGCGCCTGCCAGCCCAAAAGGAGGTGCGCGGCCAGCGAGAGTACGGCGGCGAGTCCGAGACCGACGAGAACAGAGACGTTCGCGGCCACCGGCGACCGGTCTTCGGCCGCCGCGAGCAGCGTCCGGAGCGCGAGCAACAGCGCCACCGGGACCATGACGACCGGGCTCCCGTTCCACGAGAGAGCGAGGCCGGCGACAGCGACACCGAGCGCGATCACACCGGACCACCGAATCCGGTCGAGCAGGGCACCGTCGTTGTCAGTCTCGGTGTCGAGGGTTGCCAGCCACGCCAGCGCGACGATGACTCCCATGAGCCAGGCGTAATCGAAGGCGTGGTGGTCGGCGAATCCGAGCGCTGTCCGCATCGCGTGGCCCGGGATCACCGCGAGGACGGCGACGGCGACGAGACCGATCCGGTCGTCGCCGAACACGCGCGCACCGAGCACGTACAACAAGGCCGCGACGACGAGGCCCGCGACGAGGGGATACCACGCGAGGACGAGTCCCGCCGCGTCCGCGGTCCCGCCGAGGAGGCTGCTGACCCACCACAGCGTCGCGACCAGCAGCGGTTCGCCCGTCGGCGCGTCGGCAAGCACGCCGAAATCAAGCGGGCCGTTCGACTGCGCGAGCAACGTCTCGACCCAGTAGCGGTAGTAGTAGGGATCGTTGCCCATCAAGACGACACGGCCGTCACGGAAGACTGAGCCCCAGGCGCTGGTACGGGCCGCAACGAAGAGCGCGACGACGGCGAGCGCCGCGAGTACGCGACGAACCGGCACAGTGGCGAGGGTGAATCGGTTCAGCCACCCCACCACGGTCGAAACCACGCCGGCGAGTGGGCTGTTCGTCTCTCCCGTTCCAGCCGTCACCTCCGGCTCGCGTGGGCCCCCACCATTCGTCGTAGTTTCGTCGTATGACCCTGACGCTGACCGCTCTGCGGCGGCGAGACCCGCCCGCACGGCCGCCGGGTCGACGACGTGGTAGCCGTCGTCGTCCTCGTCGACGAGACCCTGACCGACGATCTCACCGAACAGCCCCGTATCGACCGGAACGTCGTCGAACGACCACCTGTCGCGCTCGTCGTCCACTGCGAGGACGGCCTCGACCGCCGACGCGAGCGCCGGTCGGTCGGTCACGAGTTCGGCGACGTCGTCCTCCTCGACCATCTATGCGGAGGGAACGCTGGCCGAGACAAAGTGATTGCGATCGTGTGATTCGGAGAGAAGATCGGACCGGTACGAGAAGTCGGGTTCCAGCCACCGGTCGCTGCCGAGCACGACCGCGGCGACGACCCCGACCACTGCGACCCGTGGACCGGCCGTGACGTAGAGGCTCAGGGTCGGGAGATACGGACTGTGATGCTCGTCCGCACTCTGGTGATGGACACCGAGGCCGACACCGACCGCGACGAGTGCGAGGCCCACGACCAGACGGACGAGAGGAGCACGACTGGCCGTGGTTTCGCCTGTGAACTCGTCGTTTCGGTCCGCCGTCCGGACCCGGCCGGAGCGCTTCGACGGACGTTTACCCGCCGCTGACAAGTGCCAGATATGCGCCAGTTCGTCGTCCTCGGCCACGACGCGCCGACGGCACCCGACTTCGCACTCGACGACCTCGCTGGCGGCGCTGGCCGCCTCGACGTCCTCTGTCGATGTGTCACGGCCGCCTTCTTCCTCTCACACGACATCCGCGACGACGTCCGCGTCCACCTCGTCCTCCGCGACGAGTACACCGTCACCTTCGAGGGCCCCGACCTCCGCCGGCTCAACCCAGACGAGCGCAGCACCGCTGCCCTCGTCCGCAACGCCCTGGAGGAACGGGCTGAGGCCATCGGCCACCAGCCCGTCGAAACCTCCCCCGGTGTCTCGCTCACGCGCCGCGGTTTCGAGCCCACCCTCGCCGACGCGGCTCGCGACGGGACCGTCGTCCAACTCCACGAGGACGGCGACCCCGTGGTCGACGCCCCCGCTCCCGAAAATCCGGTGTTCGTCCTCTCGGACCACCGTGATTTCACCGACGACGAGGCCGACCTGCTCGCCGATCGGGCTGACCGGCGAGTGCGACTCGGACCCGAACGACTGCACGCCGACCACGCGATTACGGTGGCGCACAACTACTTCGACACTGACGGCTACGAGCGCTACTGACGGCGGCTCCAGCGCGTCCCGACCCCATGGTTGTCGAGGTTCGGAACAGTTTTACCCGACCGTCCACTTTTCTCAGGTGCTACCACTGCGGGCCGGTGGGGTAGCTTGGTATCCTTCGGCCTTCGGGTGGCCGTAACCGCGATTCGAATTCGCGCCGGCCCACTACCCTTATACCCTTTTTCCAGGGTTCTCTGATACTTAGCGGCCGCTTTTCGGGGTGGTCGTTGTGAGCCGTTCGCACCCCAGCGCGGACGGATCTGAGGTTCCGGACATCGCCGTTCGGAACCGCTCGCAGTTCGCGGACACTCTTCACCGTCCAGACGCGGATACGGACGACCCGCAACCGGCGTGTATAGAATCGGAGAAACGCCCGGACGCCGACTTCACCGACGTTCCGGTAGCAGCGTATCCCCACTACAAGCTCTGCGAGAACCCGGAGTGCTTCGGGGAGGCGTGGTGGTGATGACGGGGATCGTCTGCCGTCTCACCGGTCACGAGTGGTGGGACACGAGCGAGTGTCCCTCCGTGCCGGCCGAGAGAGTCTGTCGGCGCTGTGGAGAACTCGACGCTGAGGGGGTGCTACGTAGATGAGCGGTGTTGGGGAACCAGGAGAGTGTTGCCGTTGCGGCGGCGAACTCGACAGAAACCCGTTCTATTGCTTCGGTTGCTGGACGAACGGAATCCCCGGCGAATTCGACAGTCCCGACGAGTACGAAACTGAAGCCGAGACGGTCTCGGTGTGCGCTCACTGTCGGATGCCCGAGCCGGACACTGACCACTGGGATCACTGCCCCAATGTCCGGATGGTCAACGGGACTCCCATTCCCATCGACCTGGGAATCGCGCTCGGGGAGAAGGAGCTTGAAGACCTGGAACTCGACGACGCAGCGCCGACTCAACAATCAGACTTGGAGGGGTTTGCCCAATGAGCGACCGTCTGCACGAACCCATCGGCGGCGGGGTTGACTGTCCTGACTGCGAGACGACCTGGCGGACGGCGCTCGCCGCTCTACGGTGTTGCGGGAGGGGTCCGCAGTGACCTATCAGTCGTCGCTCTTCCACTATGAGGAAGACCTATCGACGCTCTCAGACGCGCAACGGGAAGTGTACGAGGCGGTCGAACAGGATAACTACGGAATGCGGGAGTACGCCCGCAAGACCGGACGTTCAGCCGGTACGGTCGGGAATCTCTTGCGCCGTGCGCGCCGCCGCCTCGACGGGGGTGCGGGTTCGTGACGGGCGCACAGACGCAACTCGGCGGACAGCTGGCCGAGGGTGTCGACGAACACAACACGCCGCTGGAGTGGGTGGCCCCGATCGCGGACATCCTCGGCGGGTTCGACTTGGATCCGTGTGCCTCGGCGAGTTCGGATCTCGCGGCCCATAACATCCGCGAGACGGGCGGGCTCGACGCCGACTGGTCGCGCTACGAAACCGTCTGGTGTAACCATCCCTACGGGCGCGGTGAGCCTGCGCGGTGGCTTCGGAAGGCCGCCGAGAGCGACTGCGAGACGGTCGTGACGCTCTCGAAAGGCGACCCGAGTACCGACTGGTTCCAGCGGTACCTCACCGACGCGGCCGTGCTGTGCTTCCCCGACGAGCGGATCACGTTCATCGGCGAGGACAACAGCGCGAAGTTCGCGAACGTCTTCGGCGTCTTCGGCGAGTGCCCCGACGCGCTCGTTCGTTGGTTCGATGAACAGGGGTGGGTGGTCCGCCCATGACCGATTTCGTCCGCGCCTCCCGCCTGTACGACGTGGAGGCCGGTGAGGCCATCCCCTGGGACTGGTCGGGAGACCAACCCGTGCCGGAGAGTCAGGCCGCCGTCGAGCGCGTCGTCACCGAGGTCGAACAGGAGGGATAGGCGTGGAGACAGTCGAACTCGCGCCACACGAACTTTCAGCGAACCTCCTGTTCGGTGATGACGGCCTCGCGCCGTTCTTTGGCCTGGATAGCGCCGTGAAACAGGCGGGCGGCTCAAAGAGCGCGGAGTTCAAGCACGACGGCGAGCGCTGGGTCGCGCGGCTTTCCTACCAGGACAGCAACATCGTTCATCCTGGCGGGATGACGCCGATGGGCACCGAGTTCCAGATCGAGACGATTCGGGAGTACCGCATCCGGGTATACCGCCACCCGAGCGAGGATCCCGTCGGCGAACAGGATTTCACCGCCCACGTCGCGCCGCGGTGGCCGGGGATGCAGGGCGAGCGCGAGGACGGCTCGCGCGTCGAGATTCCCGTGCCCGACGGCTTCGGAGAGGGGGTGAACGTCCGGGTGAAAGGATCGAACATCGCCTTCGACCGCTATCCCGAACTCCTGCAGCGCGGGGCCGGGGTGCTCGGTGTCGCACGCCGCTACTTCGAGAACCCCCACGAGTACAGCAACATTCAGGACGCCGAGCGGTACGTCCGGGTCCACAAGGACGCCAGCGGGCCCGTTCACGCTCGCGATGGGCCACTGGCGTCGATGGGCCACCTCTTGGAACACGACCGCTCAGGCTACCGCAAGGTCGTGCAGAACGACGACGACGAGCGCGGCCGAAACCTCCCCGGCTACTACCACACCACCACGCTCGACCAGGGCCGGATTCGCGAGGCGTTCCCCGACCACCGTCTCCCGAAAGAGGTCAAACACTACTACGCGAAAGAAGCGAAATCCCTGCCAGACGACCACCCGCTGTCCCATCCGAAGGTCGGCGCGTCGCTCCAGGTGTCGCTACTCGACGACGACGAGACTGTGCGGTGGAGCGAGTTAGAGCGGATGCGGCGCGAGTTGGACCAGACGGTGCTGTCCGTGCTCGCCGACGCCGGGCTCGACGTAGCTCCTTCGGACGGAAACGGCCCGTTCGTCCCGGATGCGTACTTCGAGCCGGAGGTAGACCAGTCGGGACCGAAGCCCGTTGGGCTCGACTTGACTCGGATCGAACAGTCCCAAGAGAGCGTCGTGATTCGGCACCTCGCGGACGGCTTCTCGCCAGTACAGTGGGAGAGCCTTGAAACGCTCATGACCGACGGCGGGGAGGTAGCGCCCGCGGACATCGCGACCGAGCACGATCGTAACGTCGGGTCGGTGCGGCGAGCGCTCCGAGACATGGAAGACATGGTGTGCCGAGACTACGCCAAGGTCTCGCTCGCGAGCGAGTACGTCGCCGAGATGGTTCACGAGGCGGTGAAGGAGGCCCGCGACAGCGTGCAGCGCGCTGCCGAGACGACGGCGAAGGCCGTCGAAGCCGCCGAGCGCGGGCTCGACGAAACGATGAGTTCGTTTCTCGCGTGGGCGGCTCGCCACGGGGTCGACGTGGACGGCGCCCGTGAGGCGCGGATGAAACTCCGGTTCAACACCACGCAGATGAGCGACGTACAGGCCGCGGTGACGGAGGGCCTTCGGCGGTGGGTTCGGGCCGGTCTCGCCGAACAGGACTACCGCGAGGCCGAGATCCGCCTCGGTGACGGGTCGCGTTCGCAGGCCTGGCGCTGGGTTGACGAGTCTGCAGTCGGCGACCAGTGAGAGGCATCACTCTTCCGCGGCGGTGTTTTGACCGGATAGTACAAGTTTAGTTTCGCTTCGTCACTAATTCTCCAAACCAGTTTGTAATCCTCGAGATCCGCGAGCGCCGACTGGGGCTCGCTCGCGATCGCGAACACCACCCCAGGGGTTCGGTTCGCCTTTAGGGGTGTGGCTAAGGCCACTCAATCAAAACACACCACAATACTCGCAGGGAGACACCCACGATCAGACCTATTTTATAATATAACTACAAGATTGATACTATGTTAGTCAAAGAAGAAGCGGATCGAATTGCTAGTTTGGGTAAGGACGCGGCCTCAGATGCATTAGAAAAGAATAAACATAAGATGAGGGAGGACCCAATCACGAGTAAATTTGTCCACAGCTATGACGAAAAAGTAAAAAATATTGCCAGTGAATCGCGGTATGACATCTATTCGGACAAATTTTTCGATTCAAATAGAAACTCTCCTGAAACAATCACTGGGGGAGACCTGATAATATCCTCTTATATACAAACTAAAGATGGTACATGGGGATCTGGATTGATTGCACAGGCTAAGTCCCAAGAACAGTATACAACACCTCCAATTTCAAGTTTAAAGGATGATTGTCAGAAAATGCTGTGTCACACTCCAAGTTCCTTTGTAGTGATATATTATCCCGATAGATTTAGATTCCATCCAGCATCATCCATATTGAATTTAGATGAAAGTAGGTATTCCGGCCATGGCGCCTCTAACCTGTTTTTTAAACCAAACCAACGTGAGACCGAGAATTTCCTAAAGCCATTTTTTAGCGGATTTAGTGGCGATCCATGGATTGCAAAGAATATTGAGTCTCTCTTAGACCCTGTAAATAAACCCATTTCACATCGAGGGATGGCTTCTGATGGGGGCGAGGTCTCTAATGAAGATGGAGACGGAACACCAGCCGCTCTAATTTTTGTTTTCAGCGATACAGAGGAAGAAGGAGTCCAATACGATAGACTACCGTTTTCTGAGGATGGTCCAGTTGGGGAACTTCGACATCTGTGATAGAGACGAAGTCATCACTCTCCGATAATCCCCCCCAGGGGTTGCACGTCGACAGAAACTGATTCCCAAATATGAACACGAAGCGCGGGTTCTCCGTGTTCATATTCACGCCGACAGACGTTCGCGAGCGCCGCGAGTAGCCACGTACCGCCGTTCCAAACGAAGTTTGGGCCCGAAGTGTGGGTTCCAGTGAGGCGAAAAAACTAGGATCCGCTGGGTCGTGTTCACGAGCATGGGCGAGGACACACCCAGTTCAGTCCGGATCCGCACCGGAGACGGGAACGAACATCGGTACTACGCCATCGAGGACGCCGCCACGTTCTACGACTGCAACCGCTCGGACGCAGTGGCTCGCGCCTGCGATGCTGTCCCAGCTGTGGCTCGGGCGGTTCAGGAAGTGCTCGAACGCGACGACTTGACTACGCGACAGAAGCGCGAGATCGCCGACACGCTTTCCACCCGCGGCCTTTCTTTCGACATCGAAACGAGAGTCGCCGTTGACGATCATAGGTAACTTCGCCCCTTGGGTGAACCACATAAGGTGTCATAGAACAGTTCACAAGGAGGTTGTTTTCAGGAGTGTAGCGATGAATCGACTGTTCAGTACGTCTGCATACACATCACCAGCATCCGGGGGCGACCAGCGGGAGCAATGCGGTTAACCAGACGCAAGTGAGAGTAGTGAGGGAACAGTCCGGAAGCTTGCTCCACATTTTTTAAGGGAGAATTCCCGCAGCACGCCTTCGGCACGCAAAGAATTCTCGGCGGTAAGAAGTAACTCCTCTATAATTATCACACTGATCTTGGAAAAATGAATATATGGACCGCAGAGCGTTCCTCACAACAACTGGTTTAGCAGTTACTGCAATAGCTGGTTGTACTGATCTGGGTAGAGGTGACGGTGGAGGGGATGGCGATGGCGGAGGATATGGCGATGGTGGAGAAGACCAAGATACAAGACCAGACCAAGATAATGATGGTGTTCCAGATAGTCAAGACGACTACCCGGACGATTCTGATTACAGCGTTTTACTCCAACAAAACAGCACTTCAGTAGACATTAATGAAGACTATTACCAGTATTTTTCATTCAGTCCATCAAGATCAGCAAATCTGAGTTATATTGCTGAGGTCCAAGGGGATATTTCTATAGATGCTATTCTGGTGGATGGAACCAATTTCACATATTATGAGGACAGGACCGAATGGGAATATTACGTGCGAGGGACTGATATGGACACAACGTATGCAGATGTAGATATGGACATTGGGACTGATAGAGAGTATTACCTAATTTTAGATAACACGAGCCGGGGAGGTGCTGCACCTCCATTTGATTTGCAGAACAACAGAGTAACTGTTGATCTATCATATGAATTGAGAGCATAACTTCAGTTTGTCTTTCTCCTAAACGTTCAAACTAAGAATGAGTCTGACCTGGATTTTAGATACCAGCGGTCGAGGAATCGCAGTGTCTGTTGTGTGACTCGCTCGCGGTCTCTGGTTCCGCTACATTGTACACCTGTAATTAAGGATCGAGTAGGTCGAAGAGTTAGTAATTCATGCTACTCAAAGACCTGCTCAATCCTTATCTAGACAGTGCCCTTGATTGCTTTCTGGCATACTTGAGGCATGATCAAGATGGTAAATAGACGGCCGCCACGTCCGTGGTGAAACTGAAAATAGAAGCCATCCAATAGAAAGACCGAGAGACTTAGGTATCAGTCTCTAGAGTATCAGATAATGGTCCGTCACTCAGACACCTGGGTTTTCAATATTTCTCCGGAAAACTGGGAGCTGTGCGCTGAGGGACCCTCGGATCCCGATTTGCACGGCGCCGAGAACGTCGGCAATCCGTGGCATGGCTCACGGAAAGAGTCTCGCCCGGATATCGAGCCGGGAGATATGGTCATCGCTCGGGAAACTAGTGCCAACGGTGCAAACGACAACTTCGGTGTCAAGGGTATCTGGGTCTTCGAAGAGGCCCAGCCGGTCAGTGATCAATCTGAGGTTCCCTGGACAGATGCCGACTATAAGTGGAAACTGTACTGCCGGCCTTTGGTCCGGGAGCTGGATACAGTGTTTACCGAAGACTTCGGCACCGCACCCGAGATTGGTAGCAGCACGCTCCAGGGGGCAATCAAGAGTCTCAATCCGGCCGACAAAGCCGAGTACCTCTCGACGATAATTGAGGAAATTGAGCTGCCCACAGATGTCGCTGAGCGGATCGAGGAAGCCGCTAATGGTGCTAAAAATAAGCTGGATATGCAATCACTATTGATCGAGGCATCAGAATCACCGTCGGTCTGGATCGAGAAAACCGACGTCGCGGGGAAGCCCTACAAGCAAGAAGGCGAGTACGCGCTGGGGAAGGTCATCATATCGCCGCCGTTCTCGAAAAACGGCAGCGACGTCTACTCGACGATGCGGGAGTGTGAAGTCGGTGATGTGGTGCTTCATCTCGTCCAGGACGATGGCGAGATCGTCGGTGCATCACAGATCGAGGAGAAGCGAGACGACTTCGAAGGGTTCCCGGAGTTGGAATGGACCGAGGAACAAATTGAGGAAGGGGGCTTCCTGCATTCACTGACCGAATTTACGGAATTCGACGAGCCACTGGATTTCTATAATGTGTTGGATGTTCCAGGCTATGAGGAGACGCTACACGAGCTCCGGGAAGAACACAAGCATCTCCCATATACGAAGCGCCTGGCGCTAACGCAGGGGAACTATCTCTCTCGATGCCCACCGATGTTCACGGCTATTCTGGCCAACGAACACACCGAGTTAGATGAGTATCTCGGTGAAGCCGGCGTCAAGCACCCATCGCCCCCAGACAAAGCAGTCTCCGAAGAAAACGAAGCAAACGAGCCGCCGACAGAGATCGAGTCAATCAGTGAGGCAACGAAGTACATCCTGCAGCAACTGGCATCGACCACCTACGGAAACCTGCTCGCTGAGACAGTCTCCGAGACGACCCTTGTGGCATGGAGCGAAGCGCTGCAGGGACTTGAACCAGGAGCTTTCGTATCCCCAGAAGACGAGGAGACACTCACCGCACTGGAAGAGACGCTCTATGATTTGCGGCCACAGCTGAGAGAACTTGCATCGGAATTGCGAGCACCAGAACTGACTGGGGCAACCGCCTGGGAAGTCGTCTTCTTAGCACTCCTGCGCGACTGCCAACAGTCACTCGATGACCGCGGACAGTTCCAGGGCGTTCCCAACGCGAATACGGTGAAGCTGGAGGTCATCCGAGACCGCAAGTACACTGCATTCGACCACCCAAACCATCCACTCGTTGAGCGTGTGCGTGATCCGAAGACCAGCGTGCATGAGCTCACAGCGCCCGTAGACTACTGGCTGACAACACTCCGATATCGGGCGGCTGGCTTTGATCCCGGCGATGTGACGATTGCAGACGACATCACACCGGGAGATGTTGTGGTGTTGCATGCGGGTGGTGAACCGATGCGTGATGACCTCCCACACCCACCTGGCTTGGTCTTCGGTGTCGCCGTGGCCGGCAAGCAGTTTGCCACTGACGGGCAGTGGTGGTACGATGCACGCGTCGGGAAAGAAGAGTACCCCAGACGCCTCGCCTTTGAGCAACTGTTCGTCACTCCCGGAGCGAGCGAACTGGATGACCCACCAGCGGTGACACCCGATGCTGAACGAGAGCCGCTGGCAGACGCCGTCAATCAGCTCATCAACGATGGCGTTCTGATGAACGAAGTCAACGAGCAATGTCTCGCCGCCACAGATACGGAATTTCCATCACAAGGTGCGGGGACGGAGTTAGACGACGAGGGGCCCTATGGACGTGGTGAGGCTGTTGTGGACCTCTTGGCTGGACGAGTGACAGAGGTCTCGCCCGTCGCGATCCATCGCGACTTCGAAGGGCGAATTCCATCGGAAGCATTCGACGGACTGCATTTCCCCACGGAGAGTGGCGTCATCTCAACAGCGGACCTGGCTGCTCAGATCACGGCCGCCCTTCGCGCCGGTAAGCACATCATTTTCACCGGTCCGCCCGGGACGGGCAAGACCAAGATCGCAGAGGCGGTCTTGGATCACCTCACCAACGCCCACCCGCACCTCTACAGTGGGCGCAAACTCACGACGGCGACGGCAGACTGGTCAACGTTCGACACTGTCGGCGGGTACATGCCGGATCCAGAGGCAGACCAAGACGCACTTGACTTCCATCCCGGTGTCGTCCTTAATCGGTTCAAGCACCTGCAGACGGCCACGCAGGCAAATGAACCGATGGTAATCGACGAACTCAATCGGGCAAATATCGACAAGGCGTTCGGCCAGCTGTTCTCGACGCTCTCTGGTCAGTCGGTTTCGCTACCGTACCGAACAAGCGACGCACCTGATACGGAGATCGAGCTCGTCACGAACGACGACGCAACGACACCCCCACAGGACAGCGAGTTTGTCATTCCCGAGTCGTGGTGCCTGTTCGGGACGATGAACACGTTCGATAAGACCTCACTGTACGAACTCAGCTATGCCTTCATGCGGCGGTTCTCGTTCATCCGCATCGGCGTTCCGGACATCCCGGCCAGTGGCCAAGAACAGGAAGAACTCATGCAGGGCTACACGGCCGAGTCGGTCTGGGATATCGATATCCAGGGGCGGGCACTCCGTGAAGTGGCAACGATCTGGCGGGCGACGAACGAAGCCGTTGAGAACCGGGCGATCGGGCCGGCGATCACCGAGGATATCTTGCGGTACATCGCTGCCCACGAGCACAGCGAGCAGCTCGAAGCCCGGCTCACAGAGGCAGTCATGAGCTACATCTTCCCGCAGTTGGAAGGCGTACCAGAACGAGAGACTATCGTCCAAGAGATTGCCGACAACGGGACCGTCGACGTTGAGAAGCTCGAACAGGCAGCGGCAGATATGTTGAACCTCTCATCGTTGGACTTAGAGTGATGGACCGGTCGGCGCTCCTCGAAGCGGTCGCTGGCGACCTGTTCACGTACGTCCTCAACGGACGCTTTCCCGAGGATGATATCTCGGGACTGATCAAGCCAGCCGAGCTGCCCGACGCCTACGAGGACTACGACAGGCTGGTCACGCTGCACTTCCTCCTGGAGGAGGCCGTCGACAAGTTCGTGGCCGAACTCCCGGGGATGCTTCGAACGATCAAGACGGAGACGAAGACAGAATCATCAGTCCAGCGAGGTGGGATCGACGGCCGTATCGACTGGGAAGCCACCTATCAGACACGGGCGAGCAGCAGTCCGGGCGACCGGAGCGTCTACGTCGTCAACTCACAGACTGAGCAGTATGCCATCCCCGAGAATATCGTCCTCAAGGCACTGGTCGAAACGGTCAATCAGGGGATCAGCGATGTGGATCAGTACCTGAACGCCAACCGTACATGGGTGAAAGATTCATGGCTTGGTAATGATGAGCGCCGAGAGCGATTCCAGACGACGCTGGAGCGCAACGTCCACCTCCAGCGGACTCCAGACCCAGAGCCCATCGAGCCGACGGCGCGGATGATCACCCGAGCGACGCAGTCTCGAAAACGGCTCTATCAACGAGCCGGCGAACTGTATTCCCAGTACGCGTCCTATCACGACTCGCCCGAGGCGGTCCGATCACTCCTCGAGGAGACGACGATCACACCTTCTGACGAGCAGAAGCTCTTCGAGTTGTTCGTGCTCTTTAGTGTCATCACTTCGCTCCGGGAAGCGGACTCTCCTGCCATCGGGACACCCACCTATCACACACTCCGCTCTGGCCGGGATGCGGCGGCGACGTTCGACGGCGACCGGCAGTTGCGCGTGTTCTACGACAGTGTTCCTGATGATCCAGATATCGAGTTCCGGAATGTCCCCGGTCCTCGTCCATCGCGGGCAGACATCGTCCACGAGACCAGCCGTGAGGTCGTTGACGCGTTTTTCACCCAGACGAACACGCGGGCACACACGAAGCGACCAGACGTGATGGTGGTCGCAGACGATGACCAGGCGGCTGCAGAGAGTTATCTGCTCGTGGAGGTCAAGCACTCCCAAAACAGCCAGACGATTCGGCAGGGTGTCACTGAGTTGCTTGAGTATCTCACTTTTGTGCGAGAGGGAACGGACTACGAATTTGAGAAGGGCGACTTCGGGACGGGCTTGAACGGATTGCTCGTCATTCAAGATATAGAGGGCGACGATATTGTGCCGGCTTCGCTAGCTGAGCAGGAGCGTCAGGACTTGCCGGTTCGAGTGGTACAAGCGAGTGAGTTGCAGGCAGCAATCTCGAGAGTCCTTCGCAGGGAGATATTCGGTTATGAGTGAACGCCAGTCAGTTGAGCCGGACGGCATTCAGATTGATATTCACGCGATCACTGTTGCTATCTTAGAATTGCTCGGTGTCGAGCGTTCACACTGCTTAGTATAGAACTGTGTACATGGACTGTCTGGAGCACAGAGCCAACCACTAACCGGAACCCTGAACGGGAGTCCACACCGACTACCCGAGAATCACAGTTGCACTGGGTCTCGTCTCCCTGAGGAAAAGTCCCCAGGAGGACGTCAACCAAAGGCGATGGATCTCTCCAAAACCAACACGGTCGGTACTGCTCCCGATCTCGAAGAGACTGTAGAAAGCAGTCCAGACGTGGCTCCTGACGGTTCCATAGCAGGCGGGGGCGATCCGCCCGAGATCAATACGAAAGAACGCGAGAGTGTCTCGGTTAACCGATCTGTGATAATTATAGGCTTTATTTTGGGGTTGGCTATCGTTCTCGGGATTGTCTTGTTTTGATTGCTTGATTTAGGTGATCCGTCGTATCTGTATCCAGTCTCTGTATCTCGCACAGCGTTCCTCCTCAATACCCGATAGGTAGTCGGCCGAGGTGTTCTCTTGTTCCTCTGTACTTATCGTCAGTCGGGTAGTCGTAAAGAGGGTATGCGAACTATTCTATGACACTCACTGAACCACATTCAGATTGTGCTCTCAGAGCGGCTCTTATTGTATAGATATATCCGCACGACGGGGGCGGGTGAACGTGAACGCGCGTAAAAACGCGCGCAGTCGCGCGATTTACGCCGTCGGGTCGTTCACGAGGTCGCGGTGCTGCCCTTCTTTCCATTCAGATACGCGATCGGAGACCCAACCAGCGCTGAAGCCAGCGATATCGCCAGCGTCGCGGTAGCTGATACCGGCGTCGTCCGACCAGGGCTTGACCGCGCGGATCGCCGTCGCGATGGATTGCTGTCGACGGTGGTCGGTCTCGTCGCCGCCGTCCGACTCGGCCTGTTCCTCGTCGGTGACGATCGCGAACTGGCTCGCCTCGTGTTCCTCGTAGTCTTCGGGCGTGTCGGTGATACCCTCGTACTCGGCCGCGCGGTCAAGCGTGTCACGCCCGCCCTCGCTTTCGTACAGGACCATCCGTCCGGGATCCTCGCGCGAGGGTTTCTCCGCGGCGAACGTCGCGAGTCGGCGGATCTCCGCGGCGGTGTCGCGCTGGGTGTGGCCGATGTTCAGGACGCTCCCGCGTTTCGCGTAGCGGTCGCCGTCGCCCTTCTTGCGGACCATTTTCAGCCGCTTGACGAACTCGTTGGTCCGTTGCTGGTCTTCCCCGCGCGACGTGAGCGCTTGCGCGCCCTCGTCGATTACCGCGAGCACCTGCCCGCGTACGTCCTGCATGGCGTCGAGCATCTCACGGTCAGTCTCGACCACGATATCCGTCCCGTCCCACTCAGAGATGTTCGAGACGACCGTTCCGTTGGTCAGGGCCTTCCATACACGAGCGCTGTCGATGCTGAAGGCCGTCTTGCCTGAACCCGGTGGGCCAAGCACGAGGCCGATACACCCCTCCCGCGAGAGCATCCGCGCGACGCGTGCCTTCGCGTCTTGGCCGTCCTGAGAGTGGTCGACCAGACCCACCGCATACTGCATCTGCGAGACATTCCCCTGTTTCACCGCGTCGGTGATCGTCTCCGTCCCAGCCGGTTGCACGAGGTCGCGATACGCCTGCGTGTCTTGGATGTCACCCTCGGAGGCCATCGCCAAGAGGTTCAGGACTGCCTGCCGGCGCTCGTCTTGTACGAGCCCGGCGTGAGCGAACGCTTCCGCCGAGTCTGACAAGTCGATATCCTTCAGGCGCTCGCGCAGGTTCGCGGCCGCGTAGGCCTCCTGTTCGCTGGAGTTGCTACCCATCGCTCACCTCCCCGCCGTCCGCGGCGGTTTCGGGCGACTGCGTGGGCTGGTTGACCGCCTCCGGGTCGGTTGCCCGCTCGGGGTCGGTCCGACGCCTGCGCTCCCGGTTGATGTCCTCGGTCAGGTCGACTTTCGAGAGCGTCTCGTCGATGCGTTCGGAGAGCGCCGAGACATCGATCAGACTCGCGCGATTGTACTCCTTGACCAGGAGGCGCGCGTTGTCGAGCACGGCCTCGCGGACGATCGTCTCCGCGCGGGTCACGAGGATATCGTGTTTCTTGGCCTTGTCTTCGAGGTGGTCGCGTACCTCGTTGATCTTCTCCTGTTCCTGCAAGAGTTCGCCGTCCGAGGCGGTGCCGCGCCACGTCGCCTTACAGACGTTCGAATCCGGGTCGAACCACTCGACGCCGTAGGTTGGATACTCCGTGCCGGGCCACTCGTAGAGTTCGCCGCCCTTGACGTGGAGGTTCTCGAAGGCCTTGGGTGAGAGTTCCCAGATGCCGCCCTCGTCGTCGGTCACGCCCGGCTGGACGAGATAGCGTTTAGGCGGGTCGTACAGATACCTCAGCACCTTCACGACCGCGGGATACCCCAGCGCCGCGCACGCGACCGCGGCCACGAGGAACACCCGCCAGTACCGCGGGACCGACGGCACGCCGCGAGTGGCGAGTACGGCGATCATGCCGATCGCTAGGACGAACCCGCCGAGGCCGACCCACAGCGAATACGCGTCGAGGAGGTCGACGGTCAGCTCCCAGCGCGACCGGTTGTGGCTCTCGTCGCTCACGAGATACGCCTCCGTTTCGAGCGCCCGCCCGAGCGCATCCGCCACGCGATGACACCTGCGAGCGCGATAACCCCGAACGCGCCGCCGACCGCGCCCGCCTGTACGGTCTCCCACGTGGCCGAACCAGCGAACACGTCAGCCGAGGTTTCGATGGGTTCGCCGTAGAGCGTGGTTCGCGTGGCGATCGCGACGACGACGTAGCCGTCCGCCTTGGTGGCCGGGATCGTGACCGTCGTCCGCTCACCGGGGCGGAGTGTCACCGTCCGCTGTGCGGTCTCACCGCCCTGCATGAGACCGCTCGCGTCAGTGAGTGTGATGTCCTGTAGCGTCTCGCTTTCTATCGTGACCACCGCCTCCCCGCTTTCCTCGTCGTACTCGGCGGAGATGAGGCGGGTGTTCTTGTCGATCTGTTCCGTGCCCTCGGGCGTGGTCGCGTTCGCGGGCGTTTCTTGCGCGGCCGCTGGGGCGCTCACCGCGGTCGCGAGTGCCACGAGCGCGAGCACGGCCACGAGGACATGGCGGACCTTCATCGGAGGACCACCACCGCGAGCACGAGCACACCACCGACGATGACGACCTGCCGGATCGGAATCCCGAGGAACCCGGCGACCGAGTTCGCGAACCCGCCGAAGAACGAACCGATTCCACTGAAGAGACCGCCGAGGCCGCCGACACCGTCGACACCGCCACCACCACCCGCTGTGGTGGTGGTGCGGTTGTGGAAGCGGTTGATCTTCTCACTGAGCATCGTGACCAAGCGCTGCGCCTCGGTGGTATTCGAGACAGCGTAGGAGTTCTCGGGCGCTTCGAGCGTCGGGTCCGAGATCTCCGTTCCGTCGTCCCGATAGGCACCATTGATCCTGAACGAGCCGTTGATCGTGTGCTGGTCACCGTCGAGCGTGACCACCATTTGCGGCCCCGAGATGTTCCCGGACTCGTAGGTGTGTCCCACCGCCCAGGAACCGTTGGGTGCGGTGTTCGACAGAAGCATCCCGTCGTTGGTGACGTTCCCAGAGAGGCCGTCTCTCTCGTAGGTGAGTGAGAGATACGACGAGTTGCCCGCTGGGTCCAGCCCCATCGCCGCGAGCGCGACGAACGCCTCGTTGTAGGTGGCGTTTTCGCCGCCGTCGGCGGCGTAGTTGAACATCTTATTCACCCGAGATACCATGTCTTCGGGACTCACTTCGCCCGACTGGAAGGCAGGATAGACGTTCGAGACGAACGTGTCAGTGTTATTCTTCATCTCCACCTGCTGCTGGGAGATGCTATCCCAGTGGTCTCGCTGCCGGCCGAACGAGAGGTAGTTCCTTGCGTCGTAATCCTCGTTCGGGGGTTCGAGATGGATAGAAGTCGGCTTCAGCGAGACGGAGAAATCGTAATCCTCGCTGTTTTGCCATTCGAGAGTCACCCGTTCATCAGCGGTCTTCGGGGTGATGCTGATAGTTTTCGAGGCCTGGTCGTTGAAGCTACTTCCAGACTCGTAGTAGTTGCTCCCGGCTATCTCGACCTGGAGCGTTCGAAGGGTCATCGTGGAGCCGTCCGGGAGCGTGTGCGTGGTGTTTTGGAACCCGACAATCTGGTAGCTATCGAGGCTCACAGTATGGGTATCGACCTGTTTGTACGTGTTCAGGTCGAAGTAGTTCAGGTCGAACATATCATATGATACGTTCGAGGATTGCGATTCGTAGGCCTCCAGACCGGTGAGGTACATATTCCACTTGTCGAGGAAGTTCCGCTCGTGAATCGTGTAGTAGCTGTTGAGCGCCTCTGTCGCATCCACGTTCGCGGCCGACTCGGTTGTGCCGTTGACGGCGGCGCGGGCGACTGCCCGTTCGGCTCGCATCCAAGCGACTTCCTTGCTCGTCTCTAACTGGTTGTTCAGTAGGTCGAAATACTGATTATTGCCAGCGTCAGTCTGGATTCCGGCCTGATACAGCGAGAGCGCAGTCTGGTCTTCGGCTTCTGCGACGCCGCCACCACAATCCATGTGCTGGGTACCTCTCAGGAAGTTGTTGACGTTGCAGGCGTAGGTGGTCGTCTGGTCGATTATCTGCCCCTCCGCGGGCTGACTCGGGCTCGCGGGCGACCCCGCCGGGGCGAACGCGAACGCGCCGAGCGCCGCTACAAGCATTAGCGCCGAAAAAACCGTACTCCGCTTCACATTACGCCCTCCGTTGGACCACGGCGGCCGCCCCGACAGCGGCCACGACCAGGGCTCCGGCGACCCACTCGACCATAGGCACGCCGCCGAGCACGCCAGCGCCGGGGAGCCCGCCCCCACCGCCTGCGGCCCCGGTGACGACGTTGACCTTCGCCAGCGCGATCGAGTCCGCACCGTCACCGGTCACGCTGACCCTGTAGGTGGTGTAGTTCGCGGTGTTCACATCGTAGTCGTACTGGGTGGTGTAAGTGCCGTTCGTCGCGTCCGTGGAGATCGTGGATGTGGCGACCTGGGTCTCGGTGCCGTTCTCGACGCCGTAGACCGTGACCGTCGCCTGGTCGTTCGTGATGTTTTCCGCGGTGACGCGGACCGACTCAGTGTCGTTCGACACGTCGAACGTGTCGTTCACGGCGTCGCTGCCGTTCCAGTCGGTGACTGTCGCTGCCGATACCGTGCCGGCGGCCAGCCCGAGCAAAGCGAGCGCAGCCGCCAGCATCATGATGGATTTCGTGTAGTCGTGCATGTTAGCCCAGGTAGCTGATGATGAAGAAGCCTCCCGCCTGAATGGCGATCGCGAAGGCTCCCGCGATTACTGAACTGTGCAGGAACGCGGCGATGAGCGGCGAGAACGGCGGCGCGATGACCAGCCCGATCGTCACGACCGCGACCCACCACTCGACGCTGGTCAGTCGGCTGAAGTCCGTCCGGTTGCTCACGATCGCGGCCATGAGCGAGACCAAGCTGACGAGCTTGGCGAGCGAGAACTCCGCAGCGGCGGTCCCGTCACCGATGGTGAGCATCGTCTCGCTGAACAGCGACGTGCCGGGCACTGTCAGGAACCCGACCGCCACCGCCGAACTCAAGAGGAACGCTGCCCCGAACAGGCGGTCGTCCCAGTCGATCCTACCGTACATCTGTGCCTCCCGTAGTGGTGCGTAGCGTCATGGTGTGCTCCCGCCCGAGCGGGCGGACGAACGGGACACAGCCCACATCCAGTAAAAGTCAAGTCGAAAATTCTCACTACTAATTCAGTTTGGGGAGTGGCTGAAGTACTGATCCGCACTTTTATTATTGTGCTATGTTACAAAGCGATGAGAAGTCTCTGGAGGACGTATCATGCGCTGCCCACCCGCTACTGGCTCAAATTTGGGCGCCGATCTTTGGCAGGAGGCGTGCTTTCTCATTGATCTTCATGGTTTGTACTTTTGGATCGGTATCGGGATTATGTGTTTCTCAATGGGACTTATTAAGTATCGTAGTGTCATTGCTGGTGCTGGAACTGGACTGGTTTGCCTTGTTCTGGCCGCTTTCTTTAGCCGTCTTCTCATCGCTATCTGGTCATGGCTTCTTCCAGAGATATACTGGCACTATTATGCGTTTCTCTACCAACTTGGTCCACTCCTGATAATCTTGATTGGTTTTAGTATCTACTCCACCCGCGAACTGACAGGTGTATTAGAATGATTTCGCCAGCCCAACTATCATGGGTCATCAACTACGTACCCCCATGGCTATCTGTGATATTGGTCCTCTTTGGAATCGGAATTGTTCCCGTGTCTCGTTTTATTCGTGAGGAAATCCAGACGCCTATAGAACGAATGGGTATTATCATCGCTGCGATAGGTGCCTGTGTCTACTTCTATGGGGGTTTCACGAAATTACCCGCAGTTACTATGGGACTTATCTTGATGTTTGCGTCATATATAGAAGGTCTTTCAGGAGTCCGTTTTTGGCAGAAAGTCGTCTCTGTCATTGAGCACCGTCGGCTTGGGGTTGCCCATACTGGAGGCTTGAAACGTCGACTCATAGCGCTATTGCTGACGCTTTTCACAGCTGGACTTATTGTCTGGATTTTGGTTGGTCTGGTTGTTTGGGGACCGATTGAACTTGAAGCCGAATATACCATTCGTCTCATGTGGACACTGATAACCGTCACAGCATCGCTCTTGGGACTCACAGCTAAATATTGGACGATGACTGAAGACTTTCCGGCTATCGAACTCTTTGGTGTGATGAGTATCATTGTAGGCGCCGAAATCTACAATATGACTGGGTTCACGGCCGATTTAACTGTCTACCTCCTTACCCTCGTAGCATACAATTGTGGTTATTTGATTGCGGTATATCGGCTGTACATACATGCGTAACCAGTTGCAATCGAAGGGGTCCGAAAACACCAGAAAAGGTGCGAGGTGCCAGATCAAGATTGTGAACAATGTACGACGGTAGTCGCCCTCACGTTGGTACCGAACGGTACGATAACACAGAATCGGAATAAACCCTGTACCGACATTTTTCCGCCTCTATCGAGTTGGCTGAGAGAGCAAGGAGTAGGAATGTGAGCCGTGAAATGACACCTACAACTAAGCGGCGGGTTTCACTTTCACTTCCACTCCGGGTATGGCTCACCTCTTTTCAATCCCCAATCGTGGTTTCGAGCGACTATGGCAGCCAACGAGGCAGTCGAAATCAGCGAATCGTGGTCAGGTGATAGAGTCCTCGACGAGAGCACCCGAGCGCGAATCAAGTCCGCAATCCGTGGGCTTCTGACTCTCACAGAACCCGACGACGATCTCGAGGAACTCACCGACGACCTGCCCCTCGAAGTCAACCAGATCAACATCACCTACGCGCCGAACTACGTCCTCGAATTCGACCTGTACGTGGACCACCCGGACGGCCTGGTGCTCGCCACCGACGACCCGATTGACTGCCCGCACCACACGCGCGACGAGCCGCTCGCGACGCTCGCGGAGCTTGGCGACGACTATGCGGCCCTGGAGAAGGACTTGCTCGAAGTCATCTCCCTGATGGCCGACCTACCCGAGACGGAACCCGAACGCGAAGAGTACGTCTTTGGAGACTTCGCGTTCACGAATCTGTTCTGCTACGACGGGACGCTCGGGTTCTCGTTCATGTGCCCGGTCAACTATCCGACCCGGAGGATGTACCAGAACGGGGCCTTCGAGCTCGGTCGGAAGGTCGGGCTTCCAATTGACCCCAACACCGATCGTATAGTTGCGAATATCGACAATAATTAAATTATATTTGCTTTGTGAAGTCAGAAATCAACTGACGCATCGATTTCCGTTTGCTTTCGGCCACAGTATCCAATCACGGCCGGCAATCGATAAAGAATTTCACTAAACACATGCACTTTGAATAGTTCTGATTTGAATTCCGAATAAGACATATTTCGATTATTGTTCACTCTAATCTCTCGTTTCGCTGGAATAACTCTGGAGTCGCCGTGCTTGATTCCATTGCGTATCTCTCTGCTAGCTAAGTCTAGGACCGACGAGAACCTACCTTCTTCAATTTCATTGACAATTGCACCAAAATTCATAGAGACCAGATTAGCTGTTTGATCAAGGTTGCCGTTATCCGCTCGTTTTATCGCCAGAAGAAGAGGAAGACCAGTGTCAATTACATCCAAATAACGGGAATAGACATCTAATCCATTTTTTGCGCCTTCTGAAACACTTTCAGTTATTGTATCTGCCAGTTCATCACTCGATTCAAACGCCCTGGTGTAATTTCGTTCTAATGAAGACAGTTCATCATGAGGGAATTCGTTTAAATACCATAAATAGAGGCCGTCAAGATCATTTTGAGGAAGATCGCTGACAATTTCAAAAACTTTCTCAAGGATTTTCTGAGCTTCTGTGGATAGCTCCCCACCAAATGTTTTTTCAAATTCAGCTTCGGCGACCTTTTCGATAAATTCATCCTCACCAGTTGTGATTCTCAGAGCCACCTCTTTTGCCACTCTTTCTTCAACGTTTCCAGAGAGTGTATCGGAATACTCGGAAACAAGATCGATATCATCTAGAGACGTGTAGAAATGTATGTGATTAATCGCAATCTTAGTAGCTCTATCTCGGTCTATGGGTTCTTCTTTTGCCTCTTCGTATTTATTAGCATGAAGATCAACAAAATCTCGCACTGATTCCTGAAATTCCTCTTCATCCATACTTCTGCATAGGAATTCAATTGAACTGTATTTATTGTTGGCGGCGTCGTGATACTAAGGAATATTTTCACTACTTTCAGTGTGGGTGTTTCATCTAAGATCTGGCGAAAACAGGCCAATGACATCTAATTCGAATATTCCACTTTCACTCACCCCCTCCGACTGACCCCTTTTACACACCCCACCAAATCGGCCAACTGGCCATGTCGAAGCTGACGGTCGAGACGCAAAAGGATAGTTGGCGACTCCGCTGCCCGAACGGGCACAGAGTCGCACCGACGAACAACCATTGGTACTGCCGCCAATGCGCGCGCCGCTGGGACGATGACGCCGAGCCAGAGATCGAAGAAGCGATAGACGAGAAAACGGGCGAGCGGCTCACGCGCGACGATGTAGAACTCGACTTCGAGACTCCGGGGGTCTACTATGCCTGAGTCAGGAATCGGGCGCCGGTTCATCCCGGAGATCGGCGTCGCCCTCCAGGTACGCCACACCTCTGTCGGTGATAGCGTAGTATTTCCCCTCTCCGGGAAGGACTTCGACGAGTCCCGCCTCGTGGAGCTTCGGGAGTCTTCGGGTGATCGTTTTGTAGGAGATCGAGATACCTCGGTCCTCGAAATTATTCGCGATACCCTGGAAATTGTGCCCAGCACCCGAGTCCTGCAAGAACTCAAGGATAACATCATCGCTGCCAGTCATCCACTCCGCTCGATGCCGGGGCATGAGTTCATCCCCGAAGAGCCATCTAAAACCCTCTTCGGTGTTAGTCATTCCGTCTACTATACGAGACATAGTGTACAATCTTTACCCCAACCTATAATACACGTGGGAAAAGATTTGGACACTGTAACCGACACGGCGCTCTCAGGGACAGGTCATCGAAGAATCGGTGGCCGACCCCCGTGGGTCCAGCACGGGCGTCGTGTCGGTCGGAACGGTGACCGTGATATGAGAGACGACACGCAACGGAAAAAGCGTAGTGGAGAGGGAAGCGCCACGCATCGCATTCTGACCGACAGCCCCGGTTGTGGGCGACAGATTTCGATTCCAGCATGAGCCACAGAACCCGACGACGCGAAGACCCGAGTGAATTGACCCCCCGCGAAGCCTCCCGCCGCTACCTCCGGCGGCGAGAAGCCGATTCGACGGAGAAGACCGTCAGCGGGATGGAATACCGGATGAAAATATTCGTCGAGTGGTGCGAGTCCGTCGGCATCGCCGAAGTCGGCGAACTCCGGCCCTACGATATTGACGAGTTCAACGAGGTGCGAAGCGCGACGGTCGAACCCGTCACGCTTGAGGGCGAGATGCACACTCTCAAGAGCCTCTGTGAGTTCCTCGAAGACCTTGGAGCCGTGGAGGACGGGCTGTCTGATTCGGTCCGCATCCCGAAGCTCGACGCCGAAGACCGGTCGAACGACGAGAAGCTCGACACCGAGGACGCGAAGGCGCTCCTCGAGTATTTCCGCAATGACGAGAGCGACTACGGAACGCGCCGGCACGCCACGCTCGAACTCGCGTGGATCACCGGCGCGCGGCAGGGCGGACTCCGCGCGCTCGATCTCCGGGACGTGGATCTCGGCGAGAACCCCTACGTCGAGTTCCGACACCGACCGGAGACGGGTACTCCGCTCAAGAACAAGAACGGAGGTGAGCGGCCGGTCGCGCTCCCGAGAGAGACCGCCGACGCGGTGGAAGCGTACATCCAGGAGCATCGCTACGACGTTCACGACGACCACGGCCGCCAGCCGCTCCTGACGAGCATGCGCGGCCGACCGAACACGAACACGATTCGGTGCTGGACGTACCTTGCGACGCATCCCTGTCTTCACTCACCCTGTCCGCACGGGAAGGAACGGGAGAAGTGCGACTGGACGGAGTACCACCACGCCAGCAAGTGCCCGTCCACCCGGTCACCGCACCGGATTCGGACGGGGACGATCACGTGGCTTCTGAATCTCGGGTGGCCGCCCGAGGACGTGGCCGAGCGCGTGAACGCGAGCGTCCAGACGATCGAGGACCACTACGACAAAGCCAGCACTGACGAGCGCCGCGAGCGCCTCCGCGACCGGATGGAAGAGCGCCGCCGAACCCTCGTCGAACAGCTCCCGGTGAACGACGATGACGATGAGTAACTTCACAAATTCGAATCCGTTGAATAGCCCGCCACACGTACGCAGTCTTGCGGTTAGCTATGGCTCGCGCCGGCCCACTTCTCACACCGCAGAAGACGACGAGTTGCGACTCTGTCTCCGCAAGCTGCGTACGTTTATATACGGAACCGCGGCCAATCCGGCCCGGAATGCACGGATACGCAAGCGGTCCGACTGCGGCGGACGCGGATGTCGTCGGGAAACGCGTCGGCGCGGCGATCGCCGATTCGATCATCGGGTTCGCCCTGTATTTCGTTCTCGCGGGAACGATACTCGGCGGTGGACTGTCCTCGGGAAGCGTCCTGATGGCGTTCTTCGTCCTCCCGTTCGCTGTTTTCGTCGGATACTACATCGTCTTCGAGGGGATGTTCGGAAGCGCCACGCCCGGAAAGCGGCTGTTCGGCATCGAAGTCGTGAAAGAGAGCGGCGGAGCTATCGACGCCGAAGACGCGCTCGTCCGGAACGCGTTCCGGTTCGTCGACGGCATCTGCTACTACGCCGTCGGATTCGTCTTCATGGCGACCTCCGACCGGAAACAGCGCCTCGGTGACCGGGTCGCGTCGACGGTGGTCGTCGCGTCGAGCGCGACACACGGGACCGGGAATCGACACCCACACCGGGGCCGCCCACAGCAGGGTGCCGCTCGCGCTCGACAGCGCGATACTCACTCGCATCGGCCCGGTGGACAGACGGGCCAGCAAAACCAGCAGCGAGGGCGTGGCGGGCAGCAGCCGGGACACCGCGGACACCAGACGACACGAACGTCCGGTAGGCAACACCGGGCCACGACTGAGCGAGACCAGCAACAGCCTGCGACACAGCACCGGCAACACAGTGGGAGCCGCCGAAAGGACCAACAGCGGGCCACGAGGGGACCAATAGAGACCGAAGACGCCTCCAGCAGGGGAGCGGACTACCGTCCGGAGAGGAACTCCGGAGCTTCCTCGTAGGAGCGCGGGCCGGGCTGTGCGGTCGAGCGCTCGTCGGCGCGGTCGACGAGTCGCTCGATCGCTTCGGCGGTCCCGTCCGGCTTCTTCCGGAGGTAGTAGTCGACTATCTCTTGGCGGGTGGCGTCCTCGAGGACCACGCCGTCGACCCGCGTCGACCAGAGCGCGTACCGACCGTCCGGTTGTGTGAGGACTTTGAGTTCCATCCGTCGGTGACCCTTTGGACCGCTAGGAAAAAAGAGGTGCTATCGGCCGAGCGAACGGGAAGCGGACGCCGCCAGACCCGCGGTTACGACGGAAAGCCGGAAATCGTCGACCGAGACGGTGTCAACCCGTAAAATTCGAGCGTTTGAACCGCCATAGTCGTCAGTCTATCAGGACGCGGTCGGTGAGCCAGCAGCCGTCGAGGTCCCCTTCGCGGGCGTTCGAGAGCCCGAACGCGTAGGTTTCGGTCCGACCGTCGGGGCCGGTGAGTGTGACCCGCTGTCGAGCGCGGCCGCCATCCCGTTCTATCGGCCCCGTTGTCGCCTCAACGTGGTCGACCATGGGCGCGTACTGCGGGCCAGTGACCATCGTGACGAACCGCTCGAACGGGCCGGTCGTTCGTCGGTTGGCCGGCGACGCGAAGTTGTATGCGACGCCGATCCCCGCGTTTTCGAACGGGTCGTCGTTGGTCGCCAATCCGTCGAGTTGCATCGAGACGACCGATTCCGGTCCGTAGGACGGCTCCGGTGTCGGTAGTCTCTGGATCGGATAGTCGTCCATGTTACTGTACTCGGGCCGCCAGGGACATCAGCAGTCGGTTCGGCGCCACGACACCCAGCGTACGGCCTCACACCAGCCGACAGGGTCGGCAACGGTGGTCGGCCGTCACGATTCCCGACACCGGCGTCGGCAGCGCCCTCCGTGCCCGTCGTCCCGGCGCGGCGACTGAACACGACGCAGCCGTGTCGTCGCCAGTGGTGGCGAGAGGCGCGCGACCCACGACGGCCGGAGAACCGTCTCCAGCAGTCCGTGGCCGGGGGCACTCGACCGAAACCGTTCAGGGCAGCGAGTGCCTCGGACTGAACATGGCGACGGAACCGGTATCGGTCACAGTGTTCAGCCGCGAAGAGTGTCACCTCTGCGAGGAGGCCATCGAAACGCTCGAAGCAGTTGCGGCAGAGGAGGGGGTCGCGCTCGAGATCGACGAGCAGGATGTCGACGCCGATCCGGATTTGCGAGAGCGCTACGGCGACCGTGTGCCGTACGTCCTGATCGAGGGGCGACCGACGTTCAAGCTCCGGGTCGACCCCGAACGAGCACGCCGGAAACTCCAGGCGGCGACGGCGTAGATAGGTGCGCCAGTCGCAGCCAGGAAGTCCAGAAACGCTATACCTGCGGGGGACAGACGGCCGGCATGGACGAGCGGGTGTCACGACGGCGGTTTCTCGGGACGGTCGGTGCCGCCGCTACCGGCGCGGTCGCTGGCTGTCAGAGCGCGCCGGCAGCGGACCCGACCGGACGGATCGACGACGAGCACTTGCCGCCGTCGACGTTCGCCGAGACGCAGTTCCGCGGCGGGCTACAGCGGCAGGGCGTCTACCCCGAGGCGACGATTCCGACTGACCCCACCGTGGAGTGGACGGTCCGCGAGGTCAACACGGGCGACCACACGGCGGCGAAGGCAAGTCCCGTGGCGACGCAAGATGGCGATATCGTGGTTCCAGGCGACGACAGGGTCGTTCGGCGCGTGTCGCCGGACGGCGAGGTCCAGTGGACGGCGTCGGTCGAGCCGACGAGTCGTGGGATGCACGGGACGCCCGCGATCGCCAACGGCACGGTCTACGTCGGCGCGTACGACGGCGCGCTCTACGCGTTCGACCTCGAAACGGGCGAGCGGTACTGGCGGCGGAAACTCGGCGACGCTATCGGGTCGAGTCCAGGGTATCACGACGGCACCGTGTACATCGCCGTCGAGTACTACGAGCCGAGCGGCGCGCTGTTCGCCGTCGACGCCGCCACCGGCGAGGTCGTCTGGTCGAGCCAGCGCCCGACGAACCACCCCCACTCGACGTGTGCGATCGACCGCGACGCTGGCCGGATCGTCGTCGGGTCGAACGATGGGCTCGTGTACGCGTGGACCTATCCCGACCTCGAATTCGCGTGGACGTTCGAGACCGACCGACCGATCAAGGGACCGATCGCGACCGCCGATGGCAGCGCCTTCTTCGGGTCGTGGGACCGCCACTTCTACCGCGTCGGCCTCGCCGACGGCCAGGAGGAGTGGGCCGTCGAGTCCGACGGGCTGGTGATGTCGGGACCGTCGGTCGAGCAGGCAACCGACACGGTCTACATCGGCAGCCACGACACCCACCTCTACGCCCTGGAGATGGAGACGGGTGAGGAACGGTGGAGCTTCGGCACCGGTGGGTGGCTCATCGGCTGTCCGACGGTCACGAGCGAGCACGTCCTCGTCGGGTCGATCGACGAGTCCGTCTATGCCGTCGAGAAAGCGAGCGGCGAGGAGCAGTGGTCGGTCCAGACAGCGGGCGAGGCGACGAGCACACCGCTGGTCCACGACGGCGCCGTCTACTTCACCGACCGGGCGGCGAAGAGCTACCTCGACGCCCGCTATGGGAGCGACAGGGCAGCAGACACTGCCACCGGGACCCCGGATCCGAGCGAGAGCGGCGGGCTCTACAAAGTCGGTCCCACGGAGTGAGAAGGGACGCGGCCGGGACCACACCGCGTCGGCGGGGTCGCGGGGCTCGTCCGTGTCGCGTTACTGGCCCCGACAGTCGTCTCGACTATTCTTCGAGGTCGAGGTCCGCGAGATACGCCCGGACGTACTCGTGAAGACCGTCTTCGCCGCCGGAGACGAACCGGTAGTCGTCGTGTTGCTCGTCCAGCGCGACTGCGGCGTCGGGGTCGGTCTGGCGGACCAGATACGCGATATTGACCGTGTGACGCGAGTCGGCACCCGCGACCGAAGCGGTGTCCCAGAAGTGACTGTACACGCCGACGCGCTCGACGAGTTCGACGTCGAGGCCCAGTTCTTCCCGGGCGATCCGGCGGGCAGCGTCGTCGAGCCGTTCGCCTTTGTAGAGTCGGCCGCCGGGCCAGAACCACTCACCACGGGCCGGTTCGTTGGTCCGGCGAGCGACGAGAACGGTACCGTCGCGTTCGAGCAACACTTCCACGCAGACCTGCGGGAGCGCGTCGAGACACGCGCCGAACGTCTCCTCGGGGATGAACTCGTCGTGAACGTCCATGGGGACGCGTCGGCCAGGGGAGTCTTCGGCGTTTCGGGACAGTGTGCCGTCGCGGTGCGGCGAACAGGACCGACCAGTCGACACGGGTGAACTACCCCTGCCTACTCGCCACTTTCGGCGGCTCGTTGAGGCAGGGGCTTCCTGCTTCCACGACGCGCTTTGCAGGAACAACCGCAGTTCCCGTAGGGAGCGCAGTCTCGACAGGCGTTTCTTCGGAGTGACCCACTCCTAGGTTGGAGAGTCCGCGAGAAAGGATGTTCCACGCCGCGTTTGCATCTCTGTCCGCTTCGAAGCCGCAGGCAGGACACGAGTGCTCACGCACCCACAGCGGCTTGTCGGTTTCCACACCACAGGACGCACACTCTTTCGTGGTGCCTGCTGGTTCGATCTCCACAAAGTGCGTGCCTTCGCGCTCACACTTCGTTTCGAGCATTGACGTGAACGTATTCCATGCTGCTGACGCTGTGTTGCGGTTGTTGCGCGGGGATTCCAGCATCCCCTTCACGTCGAGGTCTTCGACCGCTACGAAGTCGTACTCCCGAGCGTAGTATGCTGAGAGTTTGTGTAGGAAGTCGCGCCGCTTGCGTTTGATTTGCAGGTGACACTCGGCCACTCGCTGGCGCTGTTTCTCCCAGTTATTCGACCCGTACTCTTTTCGCGAGAGTTGTTGTTGCTCTCGTTCGAGCCTGTCGCGTTCTTCTGAGAGGTCGAGTGATTCGACCGCTGTTCCATCGGTGTCGTGGACATATTTCAGGATACCCACGTCGATGCCGACAATGTTCTCGGCGTCAATCTGGGAGAGCGGTGGCTTCGCGGGTGGTTCCGTGTCCATCTCGATGCCGAAAATGGCGAACCACTCGCCTGTTTTCTCTCTTTTGAGCGTGACTTCTTTGACCGTGGTGTCGTCGGGCAGTGGTCGATGAAGTTTGATTGGGATGTCTGCGAGTTTCGACAATGACAGCACAGTCTGCCCACTCTTATTGTCGAGTTCGAAGCCAGACTGGTTGTAGGTGAAACTGCGAAACTCGCGTGGTGATTTCCACCGGAGTTCGCCGACCGTGTAGCCCTGCTCTTTGAGCTTGCCGAGTGCCTTGACGTTTTTCGCAATACGCATGACGGTGGGTTGGAGCACTTTCGAGTAGATGTCGGTGAGTGCATCCCACCAGTCTTTGAGGTCTGGAAGTTCGTCACGGATTTTCCGAACGCGCTGTTTGACGGTGCCCGTAGATTCGGGAATCTGGTTGAAGCGGTACAGGGCGTGGTTGTAGAGCTGTCTACAGGTATCGCGGTGGTAGTCCAGCATCTCGCGCTGGTCTTCGGTCGGGTCGAGACGATACCTGTAGTTGTAGTTCATTCCACGCAGTTCAGTAGAGATAGGACAGGAGTATCAACGTTTGCCGTCCGGAGTGGAAGTAGTCTCTCCATGGGCCTGTGGGACAGCAACAAAGGTGTGTCTGGAAGACAAAAGACGGTGGTGTATTCCCTTCCTACTGTGCTACTCGGTCGCTTCGCTCCATGGGTTGCTCTTTGACGAAAGGGCCTTACCGCTTGCAAACAGCTAACCCCGTCGCGCCGTCGGTGTACGGTATGACCGACGACATAGCCTGGGAGACGCTCGCCAGCCGGACGAGCTACACCTGCGAGGGCTTCGACATCGTGACCGACGACGTGCGCTTCCCCGATGGCACCGAAGGGGAGTTCGACTATCTCACCGAGGGCGAGAGCGTCGTCGTCCTGCCGTTCACCGACGACGGCGAGGTCGTCGTCATCGAAGAGTGGCGCCACCCCGTCGGCCGAGTGAATCGGAGTATCCCTGCCGGCGGGATCGAACCCGAGGACGACCGCCCGCGCGATGCCGTCGCGCGCGAACTCGAAGAAGAAACCGGCTATCGGCCCGGAACCGTCGAGCATCTCACCACGGTCGAACCCGCGAACGGTTTTTCTGATGCGGTCTTTCACTACTTCGTCGCCCGCGATTGCGAGTCGAGCGGTGAGCAGAACCTGGACTACAACGAGGATATCCGCGTCGAGACGGCGGACTTCGAAGACCTGGTCGCGGCGGCGCGCGACGGTGAGATGCGCGACGGGCGGTCGATGCTGGCCGTGCTGTATTTCGCGGCGTTCGAACTGACAGAGTAGTACGGCAGCAGAGATAACACAGTTGAGGGGGCTACTGAAAAGTATGGTACCGACGATCGAAATGGACGACGAGTCGAAATCCCTGCTGGAAGAGATACAGACCGAGATCAAATCCGAGACCGGGGGGAACGTGACCCAGCAGGAAGTCCTCGCTCACATCGTCGAGTGCGTTTATGAGTCGAAAGCGGACATCATCGACTCGTTTCAGGACGGGTACGTCCCACTCTCCGAAGAAGAGCGCGAAGCGTTCCACAGCGGGATGTTCTCCTCAGGCGTCGAGACGGACGAAGAAGACATCGACGAAATCCTGTACGGATGACCGTCCTGTTCGACAGCGGCGTAGTATACGCACACGCGGACATCGACTCGACTCGCTACGAGGCTGCAATGGGCTTCGATACGGTACCGGCCGAACACAACCCTTAGGCCCGCAGGCGGGAAAGCCGAGGCAATGACCGACGTCTTCGAGGTCGACCGCTACGACGCGGCCGGCCGGCTGGGTGAACTCGAAGTCCCTCGCGCCGGCGTGACCGTCGAGACGCCCGCGCTCCTCCCGGTGATCAATCCACATATCCAGACCGTCTCGCCCGCGCAACTGGAGTCGGAGTTCGGTGCGGAGGCCCTCATCACCAACAGCTACGTCCTCTACGGCAGCGACGAACTCCGCGAGCCCGCCCTGGAACAGGGCATCCACGACCTGCTCGACTTCTCGGGTGCGATCGTCACCGACTCCGGATCCTTCCAGCTCGCCGAGTACGGCGACATCGACGTGACGACCGAGGAGATCCTGGAGTTCCAGCGCGAGATCGGGTCGGACCTCGGAACGCCGGTCGACATCCCCACGCCCCCCGACATCGAGCGCGAGCGCGCCGCCGACGAACTCGCGACGACCGAGGAACGCCTCGAAATCGCTCGGGAGGTCGACACCGGCGAGATGCTCGTCAACGCGCCCGTTCAGGGATCGACGTACGCGGACCTGCGGGAGGCCGCGGGAGAGCGTGCGGGCGAGTCGGGGCTGGACGTGTTTCCGGTCGGTGCGGTCGTCCCGCTGATGAACGAGTACCGCTACGGCGACCTCGTCGAGGTCGTCGCGGCGGCCAAGCGCGGCCTCCCCGAGTCGGCGCCGGTCCACCTCTTCGGCGCTGGTCACCCCATGATGTTCGCGCTCGCGGCCGCGCTCGGCTGTGACCTGTTCGATTCGGCAGCCTACGCCATCTACGCCCGCGACGACCGCTACATGACCGTCCGCACGACCGAGCACCTCGCCGACCTCGAGTACTTCCCGTGTTCCTGTCCCGTCTGCGCGTCGCACACTCCCGCGGAGCTTCGGGGGATGGACGACGACGACCGCGAGCGCGCCCTCGCCGAGCACAACCTCCACGTCTCCTTCGGGGAGATCCGAACAATCAAACAGGCGATCCGCCGCGGGAGCCTCCTCGAACTCGTCGAGGCGCGCGCTCGCAGTCACCCGGCGATGCTCGACGGCTACCGCGCTCTGCTCGACCACGCCGCGCAACTGGAGCGCACCGACCCCGTCTCGAAGTCGACCTTTTTCCACCTCTCGACCGAGAGCGCGCGCCGCCCAGAGGTCGCGCGCCACCACGACCGCCTCGAACGGATCGCCACGGACGGCGACCAGATCCTGCTCACGCAGGGGTCGACCGAGGACAGCTTCGACGAGTGCTGGCGCGTCGAACCCCCCTTCGGCCCGTTCCCGCGCGAACTCTCCGACGGCTATCCGCTGACCGCCGAGACGCCCGAGCGTCTCGGCATGCAGGCGTACGAGCAGGCCGCCGAGGGCGTCCGGCGACTGGTCGCGGACAGCCCGGACGTGGCGTTCACGCTGGCCCACGACGACTGGCCGGCGACCGCGCTGGAGCGCGTGCCAGCGACCGTCGACCTGTGGAACCTCGGTGAGTAGTCGGGGTGAGTTTCGGAACGGGTGTGAATCCCGTCGTCAGAAGCGGTGTCGGTCCGTCGCGGTGACCGAGCGGAGACCGAGCGGAGACCGAGCGGAGACCGAGCGGAGACCGAGCGGAGACCGAGCGGAGACCGAGCAGAGACCGAGCAGAGACCGAGCGGAGACCGAGACCGCAAACAGCGTGAAAGCCATGCGAGGTCTTCGACCTCGCCGGAAGCCGGCGCACTGCGCCGGCGACCCCGACGCGTTCGAGTCGGGAGGCTCGCTGCGCGCGTTCCCTCCGGTCACGTGCTTGCGTCGCCTGCCTTCCTCGAACGCGTCGCCCCTTTCATTCCCACCCGCACAGACTGTCCGACCAGCCGATGTGGGTGGGAATGAAAGGGGCCGCCCGCTCCGGGAAGACGGCTGCCGCAAGCACCGCAGGCTGAAGGCCGAGGAGCGCAGCGAAGTCTTCGGGCGCGAAGCGCCCGATTGCCCGAGGGACCGAAGGTCCCTCGCTGCCCTCGACCGGAGCGGGTGGGGGCTTTCACGCTGTCTGTGGTCGCGGTTCCAGTAGTGCGCGGTGAGAATCCTCGGTCTGTGGTCGTCGTCGAACGAATCCCCGTAGATCCACAATCGACACGCGAACGAGTTTCCGCGACCTCCCCCGATTAAGACGCTCGGGGCGATAGCACGGGTACGATGAGCCTCACTGCCGTCGACGCGAAATCGGGGGCGCACTGCGCGGGGTGGTCGGCGTGAGCCAGGAGACGGTCGCGGCCGACGAGACGCGGCCGGGTGAGATGGTCGGTACGTCCGTCCAGCGCCGCGAGGACAAGCGGTTGCTCACCGGCGACGCCCGCTACACCGACGACATCCAGCACCCGCGGACGGGCTATCTCGCGCTCCTCGGGAGCCAGTACGCCCACGCCGAGATCGAATCGATCGACACCAGTGCGGCCGAAGCCGCCGACGAGGTGATCGCCGTCTACACCTACGACGACCTCGTCGACGCGGGCCTCGACGGGACGATGCCCGCCGCCGAACTCGACGCCGAGGACCTCACCCGCGACGAGGACGATGGGGAAGCCGCCGAGGGGGAAGACGACGCGGACGGCGTCTCGGTCGCGCGCCCGTTGCTGGCCGACGACCGCGTGCGCTACCAGGGCCAACCGGTTGCGGCAGTCGTCGCCGAGGAACGGTACGCCGCCTTCGACGCGCTCGACCGGATCGCCGTCGAGTACGACCGGCTGGACTCGGTCACGGACCTCGCGGCCGCCGACTCGTCCACGACCGACGCGTCAGCGTCCAAGTCCGGGGATACCGAACCGATCCACGAGTTCGCGCCGGACAACGTCGCCGTCGAGTGGGAGACGGGCGACCGCGAGGCGACCGACGAGGCGTTCGAGCGCGCGGCCCACACCGTCTCGCTCGACCCGGCGAACAACCGCGTGATCCCGACGGCGCTGGAGCCGCGGGCCGCCGTGGCGCAGTACCAGCCCGCCGACGAGCAACTGGTCGTCGAACTCTCCAGCCAGAACCCCCACGCCGTCCAGGAACGGCTGACCGACGCGCTCGGCCTCCCGCGACACAAGATTGCGGTCCGCGTGCCCGACGTGGGCGGCGGCTTCGGCGCGAAGCTCCAGCCCTACTCCGGGCATATCCTCGCGGCGTGGTGCGCGATGGACCTGGACCGCCCGGTCAAGTGGCAGGCCCGCCGCACCGACGACTTCCTCTCGATGGTCCACGCGCGCCGCCAGGACACCGAAATCGAGGCCGCGCTCGACGACGAGGGGCGTATCCTCGCGCTCCGCGGTGCGATTACGGCGGACCTGGGCGGCTACCCGACCGCGGGCGGCGTCGGCATCCCGCGGGGTACCGCGGGGATGCTCTGTGGCGCCTACGACATCGAGGCCGGCCACGTCACCGTCCGCGGCGTCCTGACCAACACCGCGCCCATCTCCGCCTACCGCGGGGCGGGCCGGCCCGAAGCCGCCTACATCGTCGAGCGCCTCGCGAACGCCTGCGCCCGCGAACTCGACGTCGACCCCGTGGAGTTTCGCCGACGCAACTTCATCGACACCGAGGCGTTCCCCGCCGAGACGGCGCTCGGCATGGAGTACGACAGCGGCGACTACGAGGGCGCGCTCGACCGCGCCCTGGAGATGGTCGACTACGAGGACGTGCGCGAGCGCCAGGAGCGGGCCCGCGAGCGCGACGATGAGGACGAGGGCGGTGCCCGGGGTGACGGGGACGACCGCCTGGTCGGCATCGGTCTCTCCTCGTACGTCGAGATCTGCGGCGGTTGGGAGGGCGACATCGAGAGCGGCAGCCTGCGCGTGAACGCCGACGGGCAGGTCGTCGTCGCCACCGGGACACAGGACACCGGCCAGGGCCACGCCACCACCTACGCGCAGGTCGCGAGCGACGAGCTGGGGATCCCCGCCGGGGACGTCGAGGTCGTCGAGGGCGACACCGACAAAGTCACCGAGGGCGGCGGCACCGCAGGCAGTCGCAGCCTCCCGATGGCCGGCAACGCCGTCCGCCGCGCCGCCGAGAAAATCGTCGAGAAGGGCGAAGCCATCGCCGCCCACCAGCTCGAGGCCGCGCCCGAAGACCTGGAGTTCGCGGGCGGCGAGTTCCGGGTCCGCGGTGCGCCCGAACGCGCGGTCTCGTTCCAGGCGGTCGCCGAGGCCGCCTACGACCCCGGGTCGCTGCCCGACGACCTCGATCCCGGCCTGGAAGCGTCGACGTACTTCGAGCCCGAGGGCTCGACCGCGCCCTTCGGCACCCACGTCGCCGTCGTCGCCGTCGACCCCGCGACCGGCGAGGTCGACATCGAGCGGTTCGTCGCCGTCGACGACGTGGGCCCGCAGGTCAACCCCAAACTCGTCGAGGGCCAGATCATCGGCGGCATCGCCCAGGGCATCGGCCAGGCGCTCTACGAGGAGGGTCTCTACGACGAGAGCGGCAACCTCGCGACCGCCTCGCTACAGGACTACGCCATCCCCAAGTCCCTCGATATCCCCGACATCGAGTGGGACAGTACGGTCACCCCCTCGCCGAACAACCCGCTCGGCGTGAAAGGCGTCGGCGAAGCCGGGACCATCGGCTCGATGGCCGCCGTCGTCAACGCCGCAATCGACGCCCTCGAACCGCTCGGCGTCGACGACCTCGACATGCCCCTGACCAACGAGCGCGTCTGGACCGCGATCCAGGACGCGCAGGACTGACGCTGCGGATCGGTTGATCCCCCCTGTCCGAGTGTCTCTACACCTGAAACGGACGGTACGGCGCGCGCTGTTACCTGATGGGACGGCGCGCGCCGTCGAGTGTCTCGTCACGAGACGGCGTCGCGCGAGGGATGAGTGAGCGACCACCGGGAGCGAACGAATCGGCTGGGGAGGGGTGTGGCCGTCCGCGGTCGCGGTGCTGTGCGGAGCGGTCCCTGGCGGACTGAAAGGGCGAGGCGCGCTCCGGGAACCCCCGCGACGCAAGCACCGGAGCCGCGAGAGAAACGAGCGGCGAGGAGCGTGGTTCGAGAGAGCTTCGCTCTCTCGGTCGACAGCGAGCGGCGGGACCGGAGCGTGCTGAGGGCTTTCTGCTCGCTCTCGTCGCGGACGGTCCCGATCGTTGAAAGCCCTCGGTCCGTTCGCGGTCGCTGCGTCGGATATCCTCACTCCGTTCGGATAGGGCCGACGCAGTGACTCCCCTTCGGCGCGAACGAACCTCGCCCTTTCAGTCCGCCAGGAACCGCACAGTGGACGACCACATACCTCCCCAGCCGATTCGCTCCCTCACTTCGTTCGTTCGCTCATCCCTCGCACGACGCCGCCTCGCGATGAAACGCGAGTCGGCGCGCGCCACAGCGGTAATTCCCGAGAGCGCGTCGCACAGTGACTGGTTTCGACAGCGCGCCAGGTTGGTTGTCCGAACAGTTCCAGAGCGAAACGGACCACCAGCGAGACGACAGGCTCATTCCGGCCAGCCCCGACAGGACGCACATGACCGACTACTTCGAGGTCCACGAGCGCGACGGCGCGGCGCGGCTGGCCGAACTCCGGCTGGCCGACCCCGTGACGACGCCGGCGCTCGTGACCGACGCGGACACCTCCCAGTCCGGGGCCGCAGACGCTCCCCAGTCCGGGGACGCCGACGCCGCCCGGTCCGGAGACACCGATGCCCCGCGGCCCGAGACGGACATCGCGCATCCGATCCTCGCCGACGCGGGCGGCGCGTGGGCGACCGAACCCGACGAACCCGCGGGCGACGACGCCCGACTGACGGTCCTGCCCCACCGCGGCCTCCCGGCCGGTACGCCCGACGAAGTGCAAGAGGCCTTCGCGAGCGACTACCCCGACGCCGAGTTCCCGAGCGCGGCCGTCATTTCCCGCCGAACCGCCGCCGACCACGGCGCCGACGCGTACGTCCTCTCCGGCGCGCCCGGACTCGTCGGCCACGCCCGGAAATTCGTCGAGACGATGGTGGACGTTCGCGAGTCGATCCCCGCGGACACAGCGCTCTACCTTCCGGGGGTCGCGACGCCCGCGAACGTCGCCACGCTCGTCTACGCGGGCGTCGACCTCGTGGACGCCGACCGCGCCGTAATCCGGGGGACCCAGGGCCGCTATCTCACCACCGAGGGCCACCACTTCCTCGAAGACCTGGACGAACTCCCGTGTGCCTGTCCGGCCTGCCGACAGCCCCGCGCGGAGTTCGACCGCGCGGACTGCGCAGCGCACAACGTCAACGCGCTTGCCGCGGCACTCGCGACCGTTCGCCGGCGGATCCGCGACGGCCGGCTCAGGGACTACATCGAAGGGCAGGCCCGCCACGAGCAGTGGCTCACTGCCACCTTTCGCCGCCTCGACCAGCAGTGGAGCTACCTCGAACAGCGCACGCCGTTGATCAGGAGAGCGGAGGTCACCGCCGCCACCGACGACACGCTCCGGCGTGTCGAGATCCAGCGGTTCGCCCAGCGCGTGACCGAGCGTTACGAGAACCGCTTCGACAACCCGCTCGTCCTCGTCCCTTGCTCGGCGGGCAAGCCCTACAGCGACTCCCAGAGCCACCGCCAGTACCACGACGCCATCCAGTTCCGCGGCCACAAGGTTTCCATCACCTCGCCGATCGGCGTCGTCCCGCAGGAACTCGAACTCACCTACCCCGCCCAACACTACGACTCGGTCGTCACCGGCGAGTGGACCGCGACGGAGATCGAGTTCGTCGCCGACGTACTCGAGGGCTACCTCCGAAACACCGACTACCCCGACCACGTCGCTCACCTCCCCGAGGACTACCGCCCGATCGTCGAACGTGTCGAGGACGCCCTCGGCATCGAGTTCACGGACACCGTCGAAGACCATCCCACGACGACGGACTCGCTCGGAAACCTCTCGTCGGTCCTCTCGGGCGAACTGAAGTACGGCAAGCGCGAGCGCCAGCACAACACCGTCCGGGCCGTCGCCGACTACCAGTTCGGCCCCGGCGCGGGCGACGCGCTGTTCGACGACCTCACCATACAGGGCAGCCACCCCGGCCTCCAGGCCCACGACGGCGACGGCGAGCAACTCGCGGTCGTCACGCGCAACTACGGCACCCTGGCGTTCACGGTCGCCGGCGGTCGTCGCTGGGTCGAGTCGGACGCGCCGACCAAGCGCATCGAGATCGACGACTTCGTCCCCCACGGGAGCGTCCTGGCACCGGGCGTCCTCGACGCCGACGACGAGATCAGGACTGGCGACGAGGTCGTGATCGAGGGGCCGAGCGCCTTCGCGGTCGGCCGCGCCGAGATGAGCGGCCCGGAGATGACCGCCTCGACCCGGGGCATCGCGAGCACCGTCCGCCACGTCGAAGAACGCGACTGAGAGCAAGGAAGCTGTTCCGTCGCCTCGGCACGGCGCTGGCACGGCCGCCACCCGACCGGACAGCCGCCACCCGACCGCACGGCCCTTATCGCGTTCGATAATCCCCCCACAACAGTTATTTCCGGTTGTCCGGAACGTTTTTTCAGAATGACGAGTGAGGGGGTCACGGCGAGTCAGCCCTCCCGTCACTGGCGGGTACGTCCGGGCCAGCGATGCGGGCTGCGTCTGGGTCGGCAAAATGGGGTGAAACCCGATGGCGAGTGACGCGGCCGAGTCGTCGGATGCCGCCGAGCCGGACGCGTTCGTCCCCTTCGAGTCTGCGCGGGCGCGTACTGAACACGCCGCGGCGACGGTGACGCGGGTCTGTTTCGGCGGCCGGGCGGGGCTGACGGTGTTCGTCGCCTCGCTGGCCTTTCTCCTGTTGACCTGGCGCGTCGGCACCTTCTTCAACGATGTCGAGGTGTTCCCGCGGGTCCTCGGGCGGATGGCGGAGGGGCACCTCTCACTGGGAACGACGAGCGAGGTGACCGAGCTCAAACCGGGACTCTATCACGCCGATGGACAGGTGTACGGCCGCAACTACGGGCAGGTCGCGCTGGCGCTGCCCGTGTTCTGGCTGCTGGACGCGCTGGACCCGCTCGTCGACCTGCGCTGGCTCGTCGTCGTCGGCTGGAGCGGTCTGCTCGCCGCGACCGGGTATCTCGTCGGTGAACAGACCGGGTTCCGCCGGCGCGGGCTGGCGGTCGGCGCCGTTGCCAGTGTGGCAGCGCTCGCGGCCAACGCCGAGTACTACAAGCCGTTTCTCTTCGATCTGGAAGTGATCGCGCTCCAGCTCTCGACGATGCTGATCGCGGCGTTTACCGGCGTCTTCGTCTACCGATTGCTCGCCCGGCTGCACGGCGACCGGATCGGTCTCCTCGCTGGCGCGGCGACCGTTCTCGCGACGCCGGTCGGCTTCTGGGGGATCGTTCCGAAACGCCACGCGCTCTCGGCGATGCTGGTCGTCCTCGCTGTCTACGCGTTCGCCCGGAGCCGCGAGACGCCCCAGCCCTGGCGCCGCCAGACCGGCTTCCGCGCGCTCGCCTACGCCAGCGCCGGCTTCCTCGCGTGGGTCCACGGTCCAGAGGGGTTCACGCTCTTTTTCGCCGTCGCTGTCGTCGACCTGCCGACCGCGCCGCGGAACGACCCGCGGACGCTCGCCGTCGTCGCCGGTGTCTTCGCGCTCTCGCTCGTCCCCTTCCTCATCACGAACGCGCTCGTCTCGGGCAACCCGCTCATGCCGCTGCGCTTTCTCGATGAGTTCAAAACCAACGACATCACCGCGCCGCCCGACCCGGCACCCGCGCCCGATCCCGCTCCGGGCGGTGGCACCGATGGCGGGGCCACACCCGCACCCGACGGCGGCGGTGGTAGCGGCGGCGACGGATCCGCCGGTGGGTCCGGCAGTGGGGGCAGCGGCGGTGGTGGGTCCAGCAGCAGCTGGATACCCTCGCTCCCCACCGAGTGGTTCGCCGTGGGGGCGCACGTCGCGTCGGTCACTCCACTGCTGAATCGCGGTCTTGAGATGTATACCGACGGGCTCCGGGCACTCGTCAACCAGCCCGACCGGGTCGTCGATGTCTTCTTCCGATGGGGAACGAAGGAGTACAATCCGCGAAACGTCTTCTTCGACGGCGCGACGAATCTTTCAATGCTTGAATCGGCACCCATCGTCGCGGGACTGGCAGCGCTACCCGTCGCCTCCAGTGTCCGCGGTCTCCGGGACCGAGCGAACCGGCTCCGCGACGGAACAGCCCGCCTCCGGGGCATCGTCGACCCGAACCCCGTAGACCTGCTCGTAATCGTCTTCTCACTGTTGCTCACCGCGCTCTATATCTACCGGCTTCCGAACCGCGTCCAGGTGACGGTCCGCTACCTCCACCCGCTCTACCCGTTGCTGGTCTACGGCGTCGCCCGCCAGCCGCGAGTCCGGCGCGTGCTCACCGGCCACACCCGTCCGGCACTCCTTGCCTACGAGGCGACCGTTCTCCTCGGGACCCCAGTCGCGCTCTGGTCGCTGCTGCGCTTCGACGCGACGAAAGGCGCGTTCGTCCAGACCTACGGGCTGGTCGCGCTCGGCGTCGCGGCCGTCCTCGCAGTCGCCTTGCTCGTCGGGAGTCGCGACGAGCGAGCCGACCCCCTGGCGGCCGTTGCCTTCGGCGTCGCCGCCGGCCTCGTCACGATGTACCTCCTGATGGCCGCGTTCGCGATCATGCACTTCGGTCCCTCGGCGTTGCCGTTCTTCGAGACGGCGTCCGGCGAGTACCGCTATCTCACGCTCACGTCATAGCAGCGCGGGCAGCGCGACGACGCGTCACCGGCCGTGGTGTTTATTCCACGGTCGGCCGAACCCTCGGTGTGACCCACTGGACCGATCGCCTCTTCCGCGAACAGGCCGACCTGTTCGCCGAGACGTTCGCGGAGCGGTTCGCCGCCGCGGACGAGGAGGTCGACGACCTGCTCGCCCTGCTGGCCGACGAGTACGACCACCGCCCCGACCGGACGCTCGACGTCGCCTGCGGGGTGGGCCGCCACGTCCTCGCGCTGGCCGACCGCGGCTGTCGCGCGGCGGGACTCGATTTCTCCGCCGAGTACGTCGAGCGTGCCCGCGACCGCGCCGCCGACCGCGGCCTGTCGGACCGCGCCACCTTCTACGACGCAGACATGCGCGACCTCGCCGAGTGGGGTGCCGACCGCGACCCCTACGACCTCGTGACGATACTGTGGAACTCGCTGGGCTACTACGACCGCGCGACCGACGAGGCCGTCCTCGCGGCCATCCGGGGCCTGCTCGCCGACGGCGCACCGCTCGTCGTCGAGATGGGCAACAAGGACTTCTACCTCGCCGACGACCAGCCTGCGGCCGTCTCCGAGGAGAGCGGGCGGCTCACCGTCGACCAGCGCTCCTACGACGTCGAGACCGGCCGCTTTCACACGACCGCACACTGGTTCGACGTGACCGACGACGGCTACGAGTACCGCGACACCCTGGAGTGGGAACAGCGGATGTACGCGCCGGTCGTGCTCCGCGAGTTGTGTCTCGACGCCGGCTTCGAATCGGTCGACTGCTATGCCGGTTTCGACGGGCGCGACCTGCGACAGGACTCGCCGACCGTGGTCGTCGTGGCACAGTGAGTCCTGCGTTGCGTGACGCAGTGAGTCCGCGCGTCGTCGTGGCCCAGTGAGGCCGTGCGTCCTCGCAGTCCAGTGGCGCGAGCGCCGACAGCGGCGCGGCTCGACTCAGGTTGAAGGGCTGGCGACCCGAATCGAGGGTATGGAGCGAGTCAGCTTCGACGACGCCGAGACGTACGAACCGGACGAGGGGTGGCGCCGTGTGGCGCTGGCCGGCAGCGAGGACGCTACCCTGGAGTGGTTCGAGAAACCGCCCGGTCACTCCTCGCCGATGCACGACCACGAGAACGGACAGGTCTGTCTCGTCCTCGACGGCGAGCTCACCGTCCACACCGCGGACGCGTCCGAGCGCCTCGACCGGTACGACTCGGTGTGGCTCGACCCCTGGGAGTCCCACCGCGTGGAGAACGAGGGCGACGAGACCGCGGTCGGCCTCGACGTCTTCGTCCCCGGGCGCTCGTTCGACTTCTGGACCGACCGGGAGGAGTGACACTGGGAAGGGGGGATCACTCGCCTTCGCCGTCTCCGAGATACCGGCGATTCATCGGGGATTCAGGCCGCTTATACCGCTGGATGGTGTGGTTGGAACCAATGGCAGACGCCTTCGAGCCCCGGTCCAACGTCCCTCGCGGACGGTTCGGGTTCGAGCACGTTCCCGAGACGGACCAGTCGTTCGAGAACGCCCTCGCGAAGGCCCGCGACGACCACCGGCTGACCGTCGCCGACGGTGTCGAACTCCTGACTACCGGCACCGACCGCCACGGCATCGACCCCGAGCGCAAGGAGCTCGTCCTGGAGGCCGCCGACCACCGCCGCGCCGACGTCGTCGGCGACGAAGTCACGTTCGTCGCGAACCTCAACAACAACGTCACTACCGCCTGCAACACCGGCTGTCTGTTCTGTAACTTCAAAGACCGCTCCGAGCAGTTCCGCTCCGCGAACGACGAGGACCACGGTGGATTCACCAAACGCCCCGCCGAGTCCCGCGAGATTGTCCGCGGCGCGGTCGAACGCGGCATCTACGAGGTCACCTCCGTCTCCGGGCTCCACCCCGCGTTCGCGCTGGACGACGAACACCGCGAGATCCTCGAAACGAGCGACCGCGGCGACCTGAACTACCGCCCGCCCGCCGAGTACGACGTGAACCCGGGCACCTACTGCGAGCAGATCGCGGCGATGAGCGTCGACGGCGTCCACGTCCACTCGATAACCCCCGAGGAGGCCTACCACGGCCGCCGCGGCACCGACTGGTCCTACGAGGAGGTCTACGGCCGCTTGCAAGACGCCGGCCTCGACTCCGTGCCGGGCACCGCCGCGGAGATCCTCGTCGACGAAGTCCGGGGCGTGATCTGCCCCGGCAAGATCGGGTCCGACGAGTGGGTCGAGGCGATAGAAGCCGCCGCGAACGTCGGCCTCGACGTGACTTCCACCATCATGTACGGCCACGTCGACAACGAGATGCACCGCGCCATGCACCTCGAACGGATCCGCGACCTGCAGGAACGGACCGGCGCAATCACGGAGTTCGTCCCGCTCTCCTTTGTCCACCAGAACACCCCGCTCCACGAGGAGGGGATGGTCGACGCCGGCGCGACGACCGACGAGGACGAACTGCTCATCGCCGTCTCGCGCCTCTTCCTCGACAACATCGACCACATCCAGTCCTCGTGGGTAAAATACGGCGATGAGCAAGGGCTCAAGATGCTCTCGTGTGGTGCCGACGACTTCATGGGCACCATTCTCTCCGAGGAGATCACCAAACGCGCCGGCGGCGGCTACGGCGAGGCCCGGTCGTTCGACGAGTACGTCGAGATGGTCGAGGCTATCGGTCGCGTCCCCGTCGAGCGCTCGACGGACTACCGCCAGCGCCGCCGCATCGACCCCGAGGACGCCCCGCACGGCCCCGAACTCGGCCCGAAGGCCGACGGCACGCCGCTGGTGGAGTGAGACAGAAGCACCCGGGGGAGGACCACGTCCGTCGACCGAACTATGTATTTCTCGTAAATTTGTGTGCCAAGCGTGAGTTTTAATTGACATAGGTTCGAACAGTGCGCCGATGACGCAGCCCTCTGAGGGGTTTCGCGACCATCTCCGCCAGCAGTCGCTCAGGTACTGGCTGCTGGCGCTGTTCGTCCTCGGCTTCGTCGCGATGACCGCCGCGTTCGTCCCACTGACCGACCACACGACGCCGGTCGATCTCGCGCTCGTCGCGCTCATAGGCGGGATCACCCTGTGGCGGGGCTGGCTCCCCGAGGACGACCCGCGAACGGACCCGCTGGCGGAGGTCGGTGTGGGTCTCACCATCGGCGTCGGCCCCCTCGTGAGGATCCCGTCCGCCCAGCCGTGGCTGCTGGCTCCCCTGGTTGCTCCCGGCCTCTAGTGGCTCCTCGACGGCGTCCAGCAGTTGCGCCACGGTCCGCCGCCGACGTACCGCCGCGCGAGCGACGGAGCGGACAGCTACACCGGTCCGGACCGCGAGGTCCGCAAGCTCGCCGACCGGATCGAAAAGCGCCTCAGCGAGCGGTCGCTCACGCGCCGCGAGATCGGGGAGACCGTCGCTGGCGACGCGAACCGAGTCGACGCGGCGCTCGCCCACCTCGAAGCCGAGGATCGGGTCGAACGGGCCGGCAGCACGTACCGGACTGTCTCGAGGGAGTCGAGCGCGCTCGATGGCGTTCGAGAGTGGCTCGCGGCAGTGGGTGGCCAAACCAGAGCGCGGCTCGCGCGGCTGGTCTGGCCGGCAACGGTCGAATTCGGTACGACCGCCGAAACCGCCGAGTCGGGCCACGCGTCGACCTCGACATCGGGCGAGTCGACCTCGACATCGGGCGAGTCGGCGACCGGACACGCGCTCGAATCGGGGCCCGACGAGGCCCCTGTCGAGCAGGGCTCGCCATCGCACGGGAACGACCGTCGGCGACAGCCCGGGCGAGAGCGCGAGCGCGACCGTGCCTGAGTGAGTCACGCGCCCGGCGAAACCTATCGCCACTCACTTGTCACGAGCGGCGCAACACGACCGACGTGCCCTCCCTCACCCCGCTCCGCGACGCGGTCGCAGAGCGCGTGACGCTGACACAGGTCGGGACTGCGCTCGTCCTCGCCGTTGCGCTCCACCAGCTGTTCGGCGTGTCGCTCCCGCAGGTCGCGATAGCGACGGTCGTCACCGCCGTCGTCGGCCTCGGAGACGTGGCTCGGGAGGCCTACGACGTGCGCGAGGCGGTCGCCCACGGCTGGAACGGCGCGCTCGCCTTCGCCGGGACCGGCCTCCTCTACGCCCTCGGCGAGGACCCGCCGCTGTGGTTTCTCGCCGTCTTCGGCTCCATCGGCGCGTGGTTCCTCGCGGACGCCGTCCAGACCGCTCGCCACGAGGGCGTTATCGAGCGCGAGCGCGACGGCCGCGAAGTCTACCGCGACTACGTCGCCAGGCAGGTCCACGAGACCCTCGACGAGCGGCCGCAGACCCGCCGGGAACTCCACGACGCGCTCGACGCTGATGCCGAGACCGTCGACGCCGCCGTCGCCGACCTCCGCGAGCGCGAGGTCGTCGCCGAAGTCGGGAGCGAACTCCGCGTCGACGAGTCTGACGAGTCGGCCGCCGAGCGCGTCGCCGGCCGACTCGCGGGACTTGCCCGACGGATCGCGCGCCCGATCACACTGGAGTTCCGGGCAGAAAACGCGGAGAAAAAGAAAGCGGGCGTCGAGCGTGGCGAAGCGGCGACCGACACCGACCGCACGCACGACTCGGCGGCACCAGAGTTCGCGGACCCCGACAGCGAACGCGAGCGAGAACCGAGTCAAAACTAACGCCTTCGAACCGCGAACCGAGCGCGAGTCAGTCCGCGGCAGCGTCCGAGAGGACAGCCCGGTAGCGCTGGCCGGCCTCGTCACCGGCGTCGATGGCGCTCTCGATGCGCTCGGAGATCCACCGCCCCGACTCCGTCGGCGGGTGCGCGGCGGGCTCGACGCCGGTCGTCCGCAGCGACGCGGGGAGAAAGCGCTCGTAGACGGGCAGTCGCTCGCGCAACGGGACGCCCGCGTACTCGGCGATGTCCTCCAGTTCCCGGAGCGCCGGCCAGTTGTAGTCGGGATTGATGTGGTCGTCGGTCACCGGCGACACGCCGCCCAGGTCGTCGACGCCGCAGTCGACCACGTCCCGGACGGGCGCGAGATTGGGCGGGACCTGCACGGACACCTCCTCGGGGAGGGCGGCGCGGGCCATCGCAACCGCCCGGCGCAGGATGTCGACTCCTGGCGTCTCGCCGCGCCAGCGCTCGTTCTGCCGGACCGGCTGGATGATAACCTCCTGAACGTGGTCGTAGCGTTCGTGCAGCTCGCGAATGGCCAGCAGGCTCTCGGCCCTGTCCGCCCAGTCTTCGCCGATACCGACGAGGATGCCGGTCGTGAACGGCACGCCCAGCTCTCCCGCGGTCCGGATCGTGTTGAGTCGCTGCCCCGGGTTCTTCGCCCGCGGGCCGCCGTGGGCCTGCACGTCGGCGGTCGTCTCCAGCATCACGCCCATGCTGGCGTTGACCTCGGCGACGAGTTCCATCTGTTCGGGCGTCTGGTCGCCGGGGTTCGAGTGCGGGAGCAACCCCTCGTCGAGGGCTATCTCCGAGACCTCGCGGAGGTAGGTGTGGATGGAGTCGTGCCCCCACTCGGCGAGCTGGTCGTGGACGGCGGTGTAGCGGTCGTCGGGGTCGTCGCCGAACGTGAAGAGGGCCTCCGTACAGCCGGCGTCGGCGCCCGTCTGAACGACATCGCGGACCTCCTCCGGGGACATGAGCGAAGCCTGCCCCGGTGGGTCGTAGTAGGTGCAGTAGGTGCAGGTGTACCGGCAGGCGGTCGTCAGCGGGACGAAAACGTTGCGCGCGAAGGTGAGTTCGTCGGCCGGCTCGACGTCCGCCGGGGAGACCGCGAGCAGTCGCTCGACGGCTGCCTCCGGTATCGAGAGGTCGACGTCGTACTTGTCGGCGCCGGGTATCACGGTCTCTCTTGGGCGTTCGACCGGAATATGTCTGACGCTCTCGGCCAGCACGAAACGCGGATCCGGGCGAAAACGGACGGGGAGCGGTCGGGCGCAAGCGGTCCGGGGGGCACCACCAACCCTGCCGGGGCCAGTTCGGGAAGCCAGTCACCGCGTGTGCTGTCAGGACGTGAATGGAACGGCCACGCCCCACCTCGCCAGAGTCGGGGAGAGGGTGAGGCGTCAGCTTGGTCCAGGTGCGCGGCGCGAGACGCGACCCGTTGGCACGGGAGCTCCGTGCGTGCACATCTCTGACGTGGGTGGTAAAAACGATTGTCCAAAATCTCTGCAGGTTCCCCCCGAACTTCGCCGTAAAACGCCGTGAATCGTCCTGTGAGACCGCTCACTCACCGTCGGGCTGCTCACTCGCTATCGGACCGCCCGACCGTCACCCGACCGTCGGTCGTCGCGAGCTCGAACCCCGCGTCGACCAGCCACTCGGCCGCCCGCCCCTCACCGTGCAGGAGCACTTCGACCAGGTCCGCCGGCTCGTCGACGTCCGTCGACAGCCGGAACGAATCGGCGACGGCGACCGCCGCGTCAGCCTCGCGGGCGATCTCACGGTGGTCCCGGAAAGAGGTGCCGTGGTAGTCGACCCGAAACGAAGGGTCACGCGCGACGAGCGCGTTCGTCCCGCCGCCGCGACCCGGCGCGAGCACCACGTCCGCGTCGGGCGCCAACAGTCGCGCCAGCGCCGAGGGCGTCGCGAGCGCGAGGTCGGCCATCACCACCGCCACTGGGTCGTCATCCGGGTCTGCCGGGAGCACCGCGTTGACGGCGTCGGTCAGCGGCCGCTCGTCGACAGTAACCGGCATCGCGCAGTCGACGGGTGCCGTCGCGAGCACTTCGACATCGAGGGCGATAGGCTCGTCGAGTGGTCCGAACAGTTCGCTATCGAACGTCGCGAGCGCGTCGAGGACGTCCTCGAACATCGCCCGTGCGAACGCGGTCCGCTCGTCGTCTGAGAGGACGGGCGAGAGCCGCGTCTTCGGGCGTTCGGGTGCGAACGGAACGATGACGCGCATCGAGAAGCGGGGTGGCTACTGGAGTTTCCCGTAGTCGTCCTGCTGGGAGCGCCAGTAGTAGACGGAGCCGCCGACCAGCAGGAGGATCACGACCGCGACGGCCGCGTAGAGGATCGTCTGCTGGGTCTCCTGTGACTGCTCGGCGCTCTCGGCCTCGCTCTGAGCGTCCTGTGCGATGTCCTCGGCGTTGCCGAAGTTCCCGTTGTCGAACGACGAGATGGAGTTGTTCAGCGTGCTCCGGGCGCCACTGGACCCGCTCTCGTTGACCGCCTCGGCCGCGGCGTCGATGGCCTGGCGGGCCGTCCGGCTATCGTTCGTGTAGTGGTGGACGGTCTGCGTCGCGTTCGGGATGTCGGTCTGACTGTTGCCGGTCACGCGGTTGAGGTCGTAGATGGTGAACGACTGCGGTGGGTCGTAGCTGTAGGCGCCCTCGGGCGACGGCGCCTCGCCGCTGACTTCGATGACGACTTCGTCGCCACCGTTGGCGCTGTTCAGCAGCTGGCTGAAGTTCTGACCCTCGTAGACCGTCTCGTCGATCTCCTCGCCCTGGTCGTTGATCGTGACGGTCCACGTCGCGGAGTCATCGACCAGTTCGGTGTTGCCTTCGAGCGTCCACTCGTTCGTCGTGTCGACGAACGGGTCTTCGATGACGACGCTCGCTTCGATCTGTTGTCCTGCTTCGGCCTCGTCCGGCACGGATTGCTCCGTGACTGACAGTCCCGCGGCTGTCCCGGCCGCCGCGAGCGAGAGGACGAGCAATACCACCAGCGCCGTGCCCTTAGAAGAGCGGATCCAACTCATCTTCGTCATCTTCGACCAACTGCTCTAAGTTCTCTTCGCTTTGCTGGCGGATGTCGTCGATGTTGTCCTGTGCCTCGATCGCGACCTGCTGGAGCTCCTTGATCCGCGGGACGTTGTGGACGCCCGACAGCAGGATTGAGGCCGCGACGTTCCGTTCGCGAACGGGATAGTCGCCACCGCGGACCTCCATGCTACCGGTCTGCTCCTCCAGCCACTTCCGGCCGCGCTCGATACCCTTCCGGTTGAGGTGCTCGGGCGGACCGCTCATCACGAGCAGCGCGCGCTCGGCGCCGTCGATCTCACACGGGAGCGTGAGCCGACCGAGCGCCGCCTTGCGGACGAGAGAGGTGATGCGGTTGGTCGTGTTGGCGACGTCCATGCCGCTGTCGTCGAGACTACCGTCGTCACCTTTGAACCGCGAGAGCAGCCCCCCCGAGTTGTTGTCTTCGACTGCTTCGGCCGCATAGCCGACTGTGGAGACGCCACCCCCCGCGAGCGTGTTGATGATCTCCGACGAGTCGACGACGCTCTCGGCGACTTCCTGGCCGGTGTCGACCTCGCCGGCACCGAACAGGACGCCGAAGCGGCGGACGATCTCGTCGTTGATCTCCGCGTAGCCACTCTCCATCGACTCGCCGGACTTGCGCCAGGCGTCGTTGTCGAACACGAGGAGGTTGTCGACCTCGCGCACGAACGTCTGGAACGACCGTGCGGCGTTGAGGGTGTAGATCCCGCCCTCGTCCGAACCGGGCAGGATGCCCAGGCCGTACACCGGTTCGGTGTAGATGCGCTTGAGGTGCTTCGCCAGCACCGGCGAACCGCCGGAGCCGGTCCCGCCACCGAGCCCTGCGACTATCAGGAACGCGTCGATCTCGTGGACGGGGATGTTGTCGATCGCACCCTGTACCTCGTCGATGTCTTCCTCGGCGATCTCCGCGCCGAGCTCGTTGTCCGCGCCCACGCCGTGGCCCTTCACGCGGGCCTGGCCGATGAGCACCCGATTCTCCTCCGGTATCCGTTCTAGCCCGAGCAGGTCTGCTTTCGCTGTGTTGACCGCGACCGCGGAGCGGACGATCCCGCTCCCCGTTGCCTCGTCGTATTCGAGGAACTTGTCGACGATCTTCCCGCCGGCCTGCCCGAAGCCGATCATCGCCAGTTTCATAGCTGCCGTTACCGTTGAGAAATAAAGAGTCCCAAGGCGGATATAAGCTTTTTGTCCGGGTATCGGACCTGAAAATGTTACGTGCGCTACCAGAACGCCCTCGATCGCAGGACAGCAGGATGATAGGTGACGCCTTCCGGCCGGCAATGCCGGGTGACCGGTCTCGGTATCGGACTCCCGGCGGACGACACACGCCGTCTCTTGGCCGGTCAGGCAACCGATCTGGGGAGTGTCCCCTCGAGCGCTACTCGCTCACGCGAGGCCGAGATAGGCCTGGAAAGTCGTCAGTTCGTTCGGGTCGACACCGAAAGCCGCGACATCGTTGTCCGCGGGGACGTTCTCGAAGCGCAGGCCCTGGTACTGGTCTTTGCCCATCGGGAAGCCGATCCCCCCGAGGACGGTGAGGCCGACTTTCGCGAGCCCCATCGGGAGCGGAACGACCGTTACGGAGCGGTCCTCGGACTCGTAGACGAGGTTCGTGACCGCCCGGAGCGAGAGTTCCTCGGGGCCCCCGACCTCGTAGGTCTGGCCCACGTGTTCCTCACCGGAGAGCGCGTCGGCGAGCATCGGGACGAGTTCTTCGACGTGGATCGGCTGGAAAAGCGCGTGCTTGCCGCCGCCGGGGAGCGGGTACACCGGCAGCCCCGGCGCGAACCACTTCTTGAGACGCTTGGTGAACGAGACGAACTCGCCGCCCTCGCCGAAGACGATGGAGGGTTGGAAGATGACCCAGTCCAGGTCCGACGCCCGGACCGCCGCGTCGGCCCGGCCCTTGGCGCGCAGGTAGTGGGTCGCGGCGTCCGGGTCGGCGCTCAGCGCGCTCATCTGGACGTACCGGTCGACGCCGTGAGCCTCGGCGGCGCGGAGGCAGTTCTCCGTCCCGCCGCGGTGGATCCGGTCGTGCATCTCGTTGCCACCGTCCGGCTTGAACAGCGGCGAGAGGGCCACGAGGTAGACGACAGCGTCTTTCCCCTCGAAGGCGTCCTCGATCGAGTCGTAATCGGTCACGTCGCCGGCGTACGTGTCGACACCAGCGGGCAGGTCCGCGTCTCCGGGGTCCCGTGAGAGGACCGTGACGTCGTGGTCGCGCTCGACCAGTTCACTGCTCAGGTACGTCCCAACGAAACCGCTCCCGCCGACGACTAACACGTTCATATCAGAATAGTAGCACGCCACGTACCTAAACGTTCCTGCCCAACCTGTCGGGTACGGACTGCTACTGAGTATTGTAGCGAGATACCGGTACGCGCTGACACCGGTACCGGCGCGATCCGCAACCGGTTTGCGATACTCACTGTACGTCCTGCGGTCTCGACCTGTTCGCTCTGGGACCATCTCGTAGAACGGAGCCCCGACCTCGACAGGTGGGGTTTTAGTGACCGACCCGCCGAGGGTCGGGTATGCTCGTCACGCTGGAGGGGCTGGACGGCAGCGGGAAGTCCTCCGCACTGGAACGGTTGCGCGGGAGCGACGCCGTCCCCGACGGGACGGTGTTCACGCGCGAACCGACCGAGACGTGGTACGGCGAGGCCGTCGACCGGTCCATCGCCGACGACGAGGCCGACTCGCTGGCCGAGTTGTTCCTCTACACCGCCGACCACGCCGCCCACCTCGCCGAAACTGTCAGGCCAGCGCTCGCCGACGGGCGGCCAGTCGTCTCGGACCGCTACTCGGACTCGCGGTACGCCTACCAGGGCGCGACGCTGGCGACGCACCCGCACCTCGACGTCGAGGACTCGCTCGGATTCGTCCGCGAGGTCCACGCCCCCTGGACGCGCCGCCCGGACGCGACTATCTATCTGGACGTGGCGCCCGAGACCGGCGCACGCCGAGCGGGCACGACCAACAAACTGGAGCAGGTCGACTTCCTCGAGACTGTCGCGGAGAACTACGAACGACTGATCGCCGACGACCCGGACCGCTTCGTCAGGATCGACGCTGAGCGACCCCACGAAGAAGTTCTGACGGACGTGGAAGCGGCTGTCACGCGGTTGCTGGAGTAAGTCGACGACCGAAGCCGGGACGAACAGTGGTCGTCGTGACCGGGGCAGCAGTCGTCCCAACAGTGTCAGCGATCGTCGTGACCGGGGCGGCAGTCGTCCCAACAGTGTCAGCGATCGTCGCGACCGGGGCGGCGCTCGTATCGGTTCGGGCGGTCGTCCTCCCACTTCTCGGGGAGGTCGACGTCCTCGGGCGCGGGCATCCAGAAGTAGTCGAAGGTGATCCCGGTCGCGAGCGGCAGGGCGATGACGAGGCCGACCACGGCCGCGGCCGACCCGAGGTCCGGCCCGAGTCCGAAGATCCCGCTGAACAGCAGTGTCGTGCCGACGAGGACCACCGGACAGAGCAACACTGCGTAGAGGAAGCCGCCCCACCGCGTCGAGAGCCGAACGCGGAAAAAGCGGGTCATCGTCGCCGTGATGGCGGTGTGTACCAGCAGGATGAATGTCAGCGAGAGAGCATCGACCACCGTGACCATACCTGCTCTTGGGGCGGCGTGGTCTTTGAGGTGTCGACTGCGAACGGTGCGGACGAGCGGGGGGCTGGTGTGACACAGCCACGTCCCGCTCGGCCTATCGGCCTCTCCGACCGGTTCAGGTCGTCTTCGAGTCGGCGTCGATATCGGGGTCGGGTGCTTCGACGCCCTCGGCGGCCTCGACGGCCTCGGTAGCTTTCTCGGTGTCGACGTGCCAGCGGTCGACGTCCTGTTCGTAGTCGGCGAGTTTGTTCGACACCTTGATCTTCAGGTCGTCGTCGTTTACGTTGACCTCGAAGACGTACTCCGGCCGCTCGTCGTCGCCGACGCGCTGGAGGTTCGCGCTGACGAGTTCGTTGTCGAAGTAGTAGGGCGCGATGCGGGTCATCACGTTGCGATAGACCGCGTCCTCGACAGTGCGGAGTGCCTTCCGGCCCGCTGAGTCCGCGGCGCGGGCGACGTAGTCGAGGGACTCGCCCCACTTGTTGACTGCCTCGTCCGGTTCGTCGAGGTTCTCGTAGGACTCGGAGAGTTTCTCGCCGGCGGTCTGGAGGTCCTCGTCGGGGTCCTTGCCCGCTTTCTCCCCTTCGCCTTCCTCGACGCTGGCCTGGTCGGCCGTCTTCTCGTTGACGTCCTCGTCGAGGCGCTCGTGGCTCTTGGGGCGCCAGTCGTCGAACTCCGCCAGGGCGTTGCGGTCGACTGTCTCGTCTTCGTCGGCGAGGTCCTTCAGCGCACGGACCACGCGCTCGCCGTGTTCGACCGCGTCGACCCAGCCGCCGCGAGTCTTGAATCCGGAGACACTCTCTTCCATATGTGTGTGTGTCAGCCCCGCTCGACGGGACCCGTGTTCACCGACATTGTGGCTGCATGCGGCTAAAGCCTGTCGGCAGGTCCGGTACCATGGCGCGTGCTGACCGGTGACTCGTGGCGTGTGCTTACCGATGGCCTGTGGCGCGTGCTAACCGGTGGCTCGTGGCACGTGGCTATTTGTCGCCCGCGGCCGCATGGCCCGGCATGGCAATCGAAGACCGCGGCGAGGCACACGTCATCACCCACGCCCTCGCCACGGACGTGCTGACGCAGTTGCGCGACGTCGAGACCGAACAGGTCGCCTTCCGCAAGGGACTGGTCCGACTGGGACGGATCTGCGGCTACGAGATCATCGACGGCGAGATGGAGACCGAGTACGTCGCCGTCGAAACCCCGCTGACCGAGACGATGGGCGAGCGCGTCAAAGGACTCGACGACGTCGTCATCGTCAACGTCCTCCGCGCGGCGACGCCGTTCGTCGAGGGACTCCTCAAGGCCTTCCCCCGCGCCCGTCAGGGCGTCATCTCCGCCAGCCGCGACGAGGCCGCCGGCATGACCGACGACGGCTCGTTCCCCATCTCCGTCGACTACGTCAAACTCCCCGAGATACGCTCCGAGGACACCGTCATCGTCGCCGACCCGATGCTCGCCACCGGGTCGACGATGTGCGCCGTCCTCGAGCGCATCATCGAAGGTGGGCCCGAACCCGAACACCTGTTCGTCCTCTCGGCCGTGAGCGCGCCCGCCGGCCTCCTGCGCGTCGGCGAGGCAGTCCCCGAAGCGACCCTGCTCACCGTCGCCATCGACGACGAACTCGACGACGACGGCTACATCGTCCCCGGCCTCGGCGACGCCGGCGACCGCGCGTTCCGAACGACGTGAGCGCGGCGACCGCTCTCAGACCGGGACCAGCACGACCGGCACGCCGCGACTCTCCAGGACGGCCTCGGTCATGCTCGGGAGGGCGAGTCGCTCGACGGGCCCCCGTTCGACGTTGCCCATGACCACGTAAGCGAACTCGCGGTCGGTCCCGAGGATGGCGTCGAGCAGGCGCTTCTGTTTCGAGACGTTGGTCAGGTCGGACTCGACGTCCGGCACGTCGATGCTCGTCTCGTACTCGACCGCCGGAGCGGTGCGTTCGATGACCGCCGCGACCTCCTCGCGGAGTGGCTCGGGCTGTTCGTGGTCCTCCTGCGCATGATACACGTAGAGGTCGTCACCGCTCGCCGCCGCGCGCTCGGCGGCGAACGCCAGCACCGTCTCGCGCTCGTCGTGGTCGCCGTACGCCACGAAGATCGTTGCCATGCCACCGGCTTCTTCGTCCCCCGACTTCAGTCCGTCGGCGGGTCCCGCCGCTGCGGTCGGTTGCTCCACGGGCACCTCCGCGACCGGCACAACGGTTAACCGCCCGCTCGCCTCGGATAAAGACATGACAGCGGCCGCGGATCTGGTCCTGACGAACGCCGAGGTACACACGCTCGCGGACCCCGACGAAACTGCCGCGGCGGTCGCCCTCCGCGACGGCCGGATCGTCGCCGTCGGCTCGCGCTTCGAAGTGGGCCACCGCGCCGGCGTCGAGACCGAAGTCATCGACTGCGAGGGACGAGTCGTCCTCCCCGGGTTCGTCGACGCCCACACGCACCTGCCGATGGTCGGCCGCCGCCTGGTCGAAGCGGACCTGAGCGGCGCTGACTCGCCGGGCGAAGCCGTCGAACGTCTCGCCGCACGCGCCGCCGAGACCTGCGAGAGGGGCGACCGCGAGTGGGTGCTCGGCTTCGGCTACGACGAGAGCGGGTGGAGCGACGAGCGCTATCTCACCCGCGAGGACCTCGACGCGGTGAGCGACGGACGGCCCGTGGTCGCCGTCCGAGAAGACATGCACCTCGCGTCGCTCGATAGCGTCGCCCTCGAACGCCTCCGCGACGAGATGCCCGCCGAAGACGTACACGCCGACGACGAGGGCGCCGACGGGGCCGGCGACCCCACCGGCGTCGTCGTCGAGGACGCCCTCGACGCCGTCTGGGCGGCCATCGAGCCCGACCGCGACCAGCTGACTGAGTTCGTCCGCGCCGCGCAGGCCCGCGCGAACGAACTCGGCGTCGTCGGCGTTCACGACATGGTGCGCCGGTCACACGCGCCTGCCGTCTATCGCGACCTCGACACCGCGGGCGAGTTGACGCTACGCATCCGGATCAACTACTGGACCGACCACCTCGACGCCGTCCGCGAACTCGGCCTCCGGACGAACCACGGGAGCGGGATGGTCCGCACCGGCGCGATCAAGACGTTCACCGACGGCTCCATCGGGGGTCGGACCGCGAAGCTCTCCGAGCCCTACGCGGACGCGCCGGGGTGCGGGGACTGGGACGAGGGTGACGGCGAGAACAGAGACGAGGAAAACGGGAACGGCGAGGACGGCACCGATTCCGACGCCTGCGGCCAGTGGGTCGTCGACCCCGACGAACTCCGGGATATCGTCGCTCGCGCCGAGGAGGCCGACCTGCAGGTGGCCGCCCACGCGATCGGTGACGAGGCCGTCGCGGCGGCGCTGGCGGCCTTCGAGTCGGCCGGCACCACCGGGGACGAGCGCCACCGGATCGAACACGCCGAGGTGCTGACCGACGACCTGATCGACCGCCTCGCCGAAAGTGACGTCGTCGTCTCCGCGCAGCCGAACTTCCTGAAGTGGGCGCGCGAGGGCGGCCTCTACGCAAGTCGACTGGGCGATGAGCGCCGCCTCGCCTCGAACCGCTTCGGCGCCCTGCTGGACGCGGGCGTCCCCCTCGCGTTCGGGAGCGATTGCATGCCGCTGGACCCGCTGTTCGGCGTCGAACAGGTCGTCACGGCCCCCGGCGACGAGCAGCGTCTGTCGGTCACCGACGCGCTCCGGGCGTACACCCGCGGCGCCGCGTACGCCGGCTCCGACGAGGACCGCCTCGGGACGGTCGAACCGGGAAAGCTGGCCGATCTTGTCGTCCTCGACGAGTCGCCGTGGGCCGTCGACCCCGCCGGTATCGGCGACATCGACGTCGCTTGGACGGTCGTCGGCGGCGAGACAGTTTTCGGGAGCGAGTGATCGAATCCGCGGACGTCGGTGCGGCGGCGGGCCGTGCGGAGGACGGCGTGGTGGCGTTTTAGTACCGCGGGGGCGATGGAGGGGACATGGACACCGACGCCGACGCGGCCACGGTGACGGACCGGCTCGAACACACTGTCCTCGGGCCGGAGACGACGCCCGACGATGTCATCGCGGTGCTCGACGATGCCATCGAGTACGGTATGCGCGTCTGCATCCCGCCGTGCTATCTCGAGCTCGCGGACGGCTACGCGCCCACTGTCTCGCTCGCGACGGTCGTGGGATTCCCGCACGGCCAGCACGCCACCGCCGCCAAGGTCTGCGAGGCCGAGGACGCCTGGGACGACGGCGCGGACGAAGTTGACATGGTGCTCAACGTCGGCCGCCTGCGCGCCGGCGAGGACGAGGCAGTCCGCAAGGACGTCGAAGAAGTCGTCGCCGCCGTTCCGGTCCCCGTCAAGGTCATCATCGAGACGCCGCTGCTGTCCGACGAGGAGAAGCGCCGCGCGGCCGAACTCGTCGCCGAGGCCGACGCCGACTTCCTCAAAACCGCCACCGGCTTCTCCAACGGCGGCGCGACCGTCGAAGACGTCGCACTGCTCGCCGAGTACCTCCCCGTCAAGGCCAGCGGCGGCGTCGGCTCGTGGGCCGACGCGAAGGCGATGTTCGACGCCGGCGCCGAGCGAATCGGCGCCTCTAGCGGCGACGTTATCGCCCGCGAGTTCCTCGGTCAGCGCGAGGGCGCCGACGAAGGGTCCGTCGGCGGCGGGGCGTACTGACCGGTCGCGCCTCGTGGTGACGGCCTGTCGAGCGATGCGGTGGCGCGCGCTGTCGCGCCAGACGCGGCGCTGTGCGCCGCGAAACGAGCGGGCCGAGAGTTGGCAGCGGACAGGTGACTGCGGCGCGGCAACGACAGCGAGTGGGACACGGAAAGGCGCAGTCGGCCGTGACCGACACTGAGCCAGACGGCGGATCAGCGGCGTTTCGCTGCCAGACGACGCGCATTTACGTTCGCACCGAATACCAGCGACCATGACAGACGTGACGGCGGGCGAGCGGGTCGCGGTGGCGTGTCCCTCGTGTTCGCCGGACCTCGAGACGGTGCACGAGGTGCTGACGACGGGGGGCGGGCAGGCGACGATCCGCTGTACGGAGTGCCATCACACCCGGAAACACCAGCTCGAGTCCGAGACGGAGCTCCAGCGCGACGTGGTCGTCTCCCAGGACGGCGAGTCGTTCACCGCGACGGTCGACGTGCCGGAGGGCGAACAGCTGGCCGCGGGCGAGGAGTTCCTCCTCGACACCGACGAGGCGATCATGACAGTGCGGATCACCCAGCTCGAACTCGACGAGCGGCGGGTCGACGAGGCGCCGGTCGCGGACGTCCGGACGATCTGGACCCGCGCGGTCGGGAACGTCAGCGTCGACCTGACACTGCACCCGAAAGACGGGAGCCACGACGAAACCCGTAGCGTGACCGTTCAGGTCCCCGGCGACTACGAGTTCGTCGTCGGCGCGACCGAGGAACTGGGCGGCGAGGAGTTCACCGTCGAGGGGGTCCACCTCCGCGACGACGCCCACGGCTACGACATGGCGAAACTCGACTACGACGGCGACACCGCGGTCGCGAAAGACATTAACCGCGTCTACGCTCGCGACCAGTCGAGCAGCGCGTGGTCGGCCTGGTAGGATGACCGCGGACGGGGACGATGGCGGCGAGTTCGCCGACGCTCGCGCCCGACTCGTCGACCGGCTTCGGGGGCAGGGCCGAGTCGACGACGAGCGCGTCCTCGACGCTATCGGTACTGTCCCGCGCCACGCGTTCGTTCCCGAGGAGCGCCGGCGGTCGGCGTATCGCGACACGCCGCTGCCAATCGGCGCCGGGCAGACGATCAGCGCGCCGCACATGGTCGCGATCATGGCCGACCTGCTCGAGGTGCGGCCGGGTGACAGCGTCCTCGAAATCGGGACCGGCTGTGGGTATCACGCCGCCGTGACTGCCGAACTCGTCGGGGCCGGAGGTGTCTTTTCGATCGAGTATCACGGTGACCTGGCCGCCGACGCACGCGAGCGACTGGCCGACTTCGGGTACGGGGACGTGTCGGTCCGTGTGGGCGACGGGCGCGAGGGCTGGGCCGACCACGCGCCCTACGACCGCGCGTATCTCACCTGCGCCGCGAGCGAAATCCCCGACCCGATAGTCGAGCAGCTCCGCCCCGGCGGCGTGGTCCTCGCCCCGGTCGGTACCGGACGACAGACGCTCGTCCGCGGGCGCCGGCGGGCCGACGGCACGCTCGACCGCGAGGACCACGGCGCCGTCCGCTTCGTCGAGATGCAGTGACAGCGGGGACGCCGGTCGGCGACCAGTCGCGCCATTCATTATCATCGAGAGCGGACTCGCGGGCATGGAACCCGCGGTGTTGCGCGACGATATGGTCGACAGCCTGGAACACGAGAGCAAAGGCTGCGTCCACAGCGAGCGGGTCTCGGTCGCGATGCGAGCCGTCCCGCGCCACGTCTTCGTCGCCGACGAGCGGGGGGCCTACGCCGACCGCCCGTTCGAACACCTCGGCACGCGCGTGCTCTCGCCGAGTACCGTCGCGCGGCTCGTCGAAGCGCTCGACGCCCACGACGGCGACTCGGTACTGGTCGTCGGTGCCGGCGTCGGCTACACCGCCGCCGTCCTCGCCGAGATCGCCGGTGAACGCAACGTCCACGCCGTCGACATCGCGCGCCGCCTCGTCGTCGACGCGCGGAGGAACCTCGCCGAGGCCGGCTACGACGGCGTGCTCGTCGACCGCCGCAACGGCGCCGACGGCCTCCCCGAGTACGCCCCGTACGACCGGATCCTCCTCGAAGCCGCCGCGGTCAGTCCGCCGACCGCGCTAGTTACCCAGCTCGCCGACGACGGGCGACTGGTGATGCCCCACGGCGCGGGCGAACAGACGCTCGTCGCCGTGGAGCATAGCGATACGGGCCGCGCAGACGCCGACACCGCCACCGACGCCGTCGAGGACGGCGAAATCGCCGAGCGCCTCGGCGGCGTCGCCTTCCAGCCGATGCTCGTCGAGGGCGAACAGGCCGACACGGTCGAGCGCAACCGGACCCGCCGCGAGGACCGCGAGTTCGCCCGCCGACAGGCCGAGGGTCGCACTGGCTGGGAGCAAGACTGGATCGATTGGGACGGCTAACCCGTCACGCGCGCCGCGTCGGTCGACCGCCGCTCACTCCGCGACGACCAGCACCGCCGTGTTGTCGCGGTCGTCCTCGTACCCGCCGCTCGACGGCGGTTTCACCCCCAGTTCGATCCGGCCCTCTTCCTGGTTCGGACCGAGCGACGGGTCGATCCGGAGCGTCGCGTACCCACTCGCGTTCGTCTGCGCGGTCCTGACAGACTCCAGCGTCGCAGTGCCGCTTTTCGCGACGATCGTCGCGTTGGCGATCCGGTCGCCCTCCGGCCCGACGGCGGCGACGGTGAGGTTCTGTGCGGAGGTGTTGACAACCTCCGGCGACGGGTTCGTATCGAGTTCGCTCACGCCCAGCGTCTGGATCCCGCCGAGCGTGTTCATCATCACTCCGAGGCTGGCGACGCCCACCACGAGGGCTATCACGAGCCTGATCGGCAGTCCTTCGATCGCGCGTTCGTCGCCGCTGAGTGCGGGTCGCATGGACCGGCCTGGTCGCGGGTTGGGATATAAATGCTCGGCTGCGACCGGAGCCGAACGGAAACGCTCGAATACCTGCGGACGCCTTCTCGAAGCGATGAGGGGGGAGTCGGACCGATGACCGAGAATTCGAACGCGCTCGCGCGGGCGGAACCGCTCGCACTCATCGCGGTCGGTGGATTCGCGGGCGCGGCGCTGCGGTACGCGCTCGCGGTCACGCTGGCGACGTCGTTTCCGTGGGGAACGCTCGCGGCAAACGCGCTCGGGAGTTTCGCGCTCGGACTCCTCCTCTACGAGGCCCACTTCGTCGGCGCAGTGAGTGCGGAGACGCGCCTGGTCGTCGGAACCGGATTCCTCTCCTCGTTTACGACCTACAGCACGTTCGCGGCGGAGACGGTCGACCTCACGCCGCCGCTGGCAGCGGCGAACGTCGCCGCGAACTACGGCCTCGGGATCGCCGCGGTACTCTGTGGCCGCTGGCTCGCGAGGTGGCTGTCGTGAACCCGGTCGTCCTCGTCGGCGCCGGCGGGGTCTGCGGCGCTATTGCGCGCCATCTGGTCGGCGAGCGGGTTCCCGACCGCTTCGCCGCGACTCTCGTGGTCAACGTCTGCGGAAGCTTCGCGCTCGGGGTCGTCCTCGCCACACCGCTCGACGACGCCCCCCTGCTCACGCTCGGAACTGGCTTCTGTGGCGCCTTCACGACCTTCTCCACCTTCGCCTTCGAGACGGTCCGACTGTTCGAGACCGGCCACCGAAAGCGGGCCCTCGCCAACGCCGCGGGGACGCTCGTCGCCGCCGTCCTCGCCGTGACAGCGGGTGCAACACTGGCCGGCGTCCTCTCCTGACCGTCCTGCGGCCTCGCCGTATCGACGCGCCTCGCCGCCTGTAGTCGTCACGCTGACTGCCCAGTCGGACCGTGGCTGTACATAACAACCACGGTCCATGAGATCATTGCACACACCGTTAGACCTATATAGTGATGTGGTATACCATAGCATGTATGGCGTCCGCACCGAGCAGCGACACTGACGATTTGCTCGACGAGTTCCTCACCCAGCGCGGTCACGACGTCGAGTCGGCGGGCTGGGAAGACAACTACAACAAAAAGCAGTGTCCCGACTGTGGTGGTCTCCACGAGACAGCGGCGGCGGAGTGCTCGGTATGCGGCTGGTCGCCGGTGTGAGAGCGAACGACTGATAGCGCTTTTTCGCGGTTTCGATGCCTCGAAGACGTTGGTTTCGATGCCTGTGAGCCAACGGTTTCGGGGACCGGGAGGTGTGTTCGGACAGGCTGTGTGGCGACCTGACTAGCAAGTGGCAACAAAGGGGGAAAGAGAGTCACGCCGGGAGCGGCGTCCGAAGGGGATGCGGTGCCGGACCGGTGTGGTCGTTCCCTGTGGCCGCGTCGGGGGGACAACGCGGCCGGAGTTGGGGGGGAATGACATCGGGAACGACCCCTTCGTTGCGCGCTCGTACCGGCGAGGACCGGCGTGCGGAGACGGACGTGAAGCGCCGCCCGTCGGGGACGCCCGAACGGGGGGATGTTCGAGCGCCAGCCCGGCCGGACGGGTTTCCCACGCCCCACCATTGGCACACACGGATGCGCACGGCGACGGTCGCCCGTGCCCGCACTCGGTCCGCACTCTCTCGTAACGGGGGGACAAGTATAATGGGGGCGGGGCGTTTTCTGAGCCTGAAAGAGCCGCGCCCTCGAAAGGTCTTTGTAGCGCCTCACGAGAACTGTACGGTAGTGGACGACGAACGGAGCATCGAGCAGATCCTCGACACTATCGGTGACGAACACGCCCGTCGCGTTCTGGCCGCCATCAGCCGGGAGCCGCGGTCGGCCAAAGAGCTGAGCGAGGAGTGTGACATGTCGTTGCCGACCGTCTACCGACGTATCGAGATGCTCAGCGAGTACGAGCTCGTGAAAGACCAGACGCTCGTCGCCGACGACGGGAACCACTACAAGGTCTACGAGTCGAACTTCGAGTCGACGGTCATCTCCCTTGAGGAAGACGAGTATCGGGTCCGCATCTACCGCGAGGAGAACCTCCCCGACCGGTTCAGCCAGCTCTGGGACGACCTGAACCCCGAGTGACCACCGCAGGCGCCCACCCGCTCGGACCGACCGGCGAACTTTTAAGCCCTCAGGGGGTGGCGAATCAAGACAGACGATGGTCGAGTTGGCATCGATCCTGAGCGGCGTGCTGGCACTCATGCGGATGGCGGTCTTCGGGCTCTCGCTCGGGATCACGCTGATCAGTTTCCAGGCCTATCGGAAACGGCCCTCAGAGCGACTGCAGTACGCTTTCATGGGGTTCGCGTTCATCAGCATGGGCGTGGCCGGCGACGTGATCGTCCAGGTCGGTATCCGCCAGGCGGGCGAGGTCGCACGACTGTTCTTCCAGATCGCCGAGGCCATCCCCTTCATCATCGGTTTCAGCATGCTGTACGTCTCGCTGTATCGCTGATCCGTCGGTCGCTCGTCCACCAGTGGGGTGCGACGGGCGCAGTCTCCGCCAGGACTCCGGCGTCTCCGACCCGGTATCGCGACGCGCCGGACGGTCGGTCCAAGCCACGTCGTTTATTGGTGAGCGGCCCGTTACGTGGTCCAATGACTGAACCGTCCACCCAGGTGACGCGCCTGTTTGGTGGTCCCGGAAGCGGGAAGACGACGGCACTGCTCGACCGGGTCGAACGACTGCTGGACGAAGAGGAGGACCTGGAGTTCCGCGACGTGCTGGTGGTGTCCTACACTCGTGCCGCGGCCGCCGAGATCCGCGAACGCCTCGCGGAGCGCCTCGACGAGTCGCCGCGGGCGCTCAAGGGCAACGTCTGTACGATGCACGCGAAGGCCTACGAACTCCTCAACCTCTCGCGAGGGGACGTCGTCGGCGAGTCCGACAAACAGGAGTTCTGCGAGGAGTACGGCGTCGAGTACGAAGACGAGTACGAGGGGTCCCGTCGCCGGACCGCCCGCTCGACCACGCTAGGCAACAAGATCATCGCCACCAGCCAGTGGCTCCAGCGGACCCGCCGCGACGTCTCCGACTGGTACGACGTGCCCTTCAAGTGGGACGACGAGACCGTCCGCCTGCCGCCGGAGATCGACGACAACGCCCAGACCGGCAACAAGTACACCCCGACCTGGCCCTCCGACGACGACCGGACCAGCGTCCCCGAAACCATCCGCGCCTGGCGCCAGTACAAAGGCGAACACGACGTCGTCGGCTTCGCCGACATGCTCGAACGCGTCAGGCAGCGCTCCCTGTTGCCGAACGTCGACTATCTGGTCATCGACGAGTTCCAGGACATCACGACCCTCCAGTACGACGTTTACGAGGAGTGGCGCCCACACATGGAGCGAGTCCTCATCGCCGGCGACGACGACCAGGTCGTCTACGCCTGGCAGGGCGCCGACCCCGACCTGCTGCTCGAAGAGGACGTCACCGACGACAACATCCTGCCCAACTCCTACCGGCTCCCCTCCCAGATCTTGAACGTCGTCAACGAGGAGGTCAGCCATATCGAGAAACGCCAGGAGAAAGACCTCAACCCGCGCAAGGAGGGCGGCCGCGTCGAGGGCGTCCAGAACCCCTCGATGATCGACCTCGTCCGGAACGTCCGCAACACCGTCGAGGAGGACGAGGACGGGACGGCGATGATCCTCTTCCGCGCGCGCTACCAGATGTTCCAGTTCATCGACGAGTTCATCGGTGAGGGGATCCCGTTCACCTGCCTGACCGACCAGCGGATGTGGACCGACCGGCTGACCCAGTACGTCCGGGCCATCGAGGCGCTCGACGCCGACGAACCGGTCGACGGCCTGCAGGCACGCCGGCTCGCGGACATGCTCGCCGATTCGGCCTTCGGCACCGGCGAGCGCGACGACCTGTTCGACGAACTCGACGAGCGCGAGGAAGCGGCGGACGTCGAAGACCTCGAGGAACTGTCCGTCGAACCGGACACTATCCGCGACTTCGCGCCGTTCGCTCCCGACCCGCGGGCGGCCGCGGACATGCTCCGGAAGGTGACGAGCTTCCAGGAGCGGACCGTCGAGTCGTACTTCGGCGGTAACTACGACGGGTTCGACCCCGAGCGGGTCCGCCTCGGCACGATCCACAGCGCGAAGGGTCGTGAGGCCGACCACGTCTTCGTCGCGACCGACCTGACCGAGAAGGTCGTCGAGCAGATGGCGGCGACCGTCGAGCAGGCCGGTCGCGAGGTGCCAGGCGACGAGGAGTTCACCAAGCACACCTCGCCGGTGCCGACCCTGACAGACAACGAGCGCCGCGTCTTCTACGTCGGCATGTCCCGGGCCCGAGAGCGGCTGATCATCCTCGAGAACCTCGTCGACGGCGCGCCCACGCTGCCCATCGACATCCTCCTCAACAACGAGCCGACGGGCAACTCCGTCGACGAACTGCTCGCCAACGCACAGGACGCCGCGCCGACCGCCGCGGACTGAGCGGTCGGTCTGTTCGTTTTCGCCGTCATCGCCGCGCCCCTCGCTCTCGAATCCCGCACGGTGACACCCGCCCGGAACTGATCGCTCTCGTAACTCGAGAGGACGGGGGACCAAAACAGAATCCACATATCGGTGTCCAGTCGATCGAACGGTATGACAACTATCGTCACCGTTCGGCACGGCGAAACCACGTGGAACCGGACGCAACGAGTGCAAGGGTGGGCGCCGGCCCCACTCACCGACCGCGGTCGCGAGCAGGCCGACCGACTCGGCGCGACACTCGCGGGGAGATACGACATCGACCGCATCCTGTCGTCGGACCTCCGTCGGGCCGAGGAGACGGCGGATATCCTGCGTGACCACGTCGACGCGCCCGTCGCGTTCGAACCGGCGTGGCGCGAGCGGGACATGGGGGTCTACCAGGGACTCCCGTTGGAGGAGATGTGGGAGCGGTTCCCCGAACACGATCTCGGGCAGACCGGCCCGGAAGCGGCGCATAGACGAGCGGAGAGCGGTGAGAGTCTCGCGGACGTCCGCGAGCGTATCACCGAACGGTGGGAGACAGCGTTGGCCGAATGCGAGTCGGGGGAGACCCTCCTCGTCGTGACCCACGGTGGCCCTCTCCGCCTGCTTCTCGGGCACCTGAAGGACCTCGATTTCGTCGACGCGATCACGGAACAGTCACAGGGGAACTGCTCGGTCAACGAGTTCGAGTTCGACCACGGGACGGGTGCGGTGCGGATCGTCCGCGAGAACGACACCGGTCACTGCTGAACCGCCCGGCGTGCGACGCCAAATCCCGGCGATAGACCCTCCCGACAAGCGCGTATTTTTTGTCTCCTCACGCGGTAGCGACCGGTATGGCACGGAGCATCCTCGGGATGATCGGGTTAGCCGCGACGCTCGTCCTCGCCCTGCCCGTGGCGCTGCTCGGCCTCGAGTTCCTCGTCGGCGGTGACACCCTCATGGGCGTGGGCCTGCTCGCCGTCGCCGGCCTGATGATCGCCGTCGAGGAACTGCTCACGACGCCCGCGGACGTCCCACAGCTGGTCGCTGAACAGACGGTCGGCCGCCTCGCGAAGACCGACGACGAGGAGTGACCGCTGCCGACCGGCTGGCAACAGTCGACGGATCGTCGGTCCGGGTGGTCGCCAGCCCAGGTGGTCGCCAGCCCAGGTAGTCGCCAGCCCAGGTAGTCGCGCACCCGACCGACCAGCCCCGTCACGGATCTGAGAACGATAACACTCTTGTCGCGCTTGTGCCAAGCCGGAGTATGTTCACGGGCATCGTCGAGGAGACGGGCCGTGTCGACCGCGTCACGGACGACGACGTGGGCCGGCGGCTCAGGATCGCAACGACGTTCGAGGACCTGACTGCGGGCCAGAGCATCGTCGTCGACGGCGCGTGTCTCACCGTCGAGGAGCACACACAGGGCGAGTGGTTCGAGGTGTTCCTGGCGGCGGAGACGCTCGACCGGACGACCTTCGATTCGGTCGCCGAGGGCGAAACGGTCAACCTGGAACGCGCGCTGGCCGCCGACCAGCGCTTCGACGGCCACGTGGTTCAGGGCCACGTCGACGGGACGACCACGGTCGAAGGGATCGAGCGCATCGGCGAAGACTGGGCGTACACCTTCGACCTGCCGGCCGGGCTCGAACAGTACGTCGTCGAGAAAGGCTCCATCGCGCTGGACGGGATCAGCCTGACGGTCGCCTCGCTCGACGATGCCGGCGGGACCTTCTCGATAGCTATCGTGCCGACGACCTACCACGAGACGACGGTGTCGGAGTACGAGGTCGGCGACCCGGTCCACGTCGAGGTCGACGTCTTCGCGAAGTACGTCGAACGGATGCTTGGGATGGCCGACCGCGACGCGGCCGACGCCGGCGCCGTCCGCGAGGCACTCGGCGAGTATCGGTGAGTTACGGGTCGAACTCGGTGCGTTCGGGGGGTGGTCCCTCGGTAGCGCCGCAGTCGTCGTCGCGGTCGGCGGCGTCGCCTTCATGAACGTCCCGGTAGACGCGGCGGTAGCGGGCGAGTTTGCGGAGGAGGACGAGCGCGAAGACGCCGTCGTAGGCGACGACGAAGCCGACGAAGGCGACGAACCACGGGATCCCGAACTGCTCTGCAACGAGGGCGGGGACGACGCCGGCCAGCGAGTTGTAGGTGGCATGGATGAGCGCGGCGATCAGGAGCCCCTTGACGAGGATGGGGCCGGCGCGGTCGGGGTTGAACTTCGCGAGGCCGAGGTAGAACCCGGCGAAGGCGGAGTAGATGACGTGGCCCGGCCCCGCGAGCGCGCGGACGGCGGCGATGGCCGACCCGGTGGCGATCAGGTCCAGCGGGTCGGCGATCCCCTCGGTGATCCCCGAGACGTAGACGACGTTTTCGATGGTCGCAAAACCCAGTCCCGCGACGGCGCCGTACACCGCGCCGTCGACGACGGCGTCGAAGTGGCGACTCCGGTAGGGATAGAGGCGGACCGCCAGCACTTTCACCGTCTCCTCGACGGGACCGACGACGACGAAAAACGTCGCGACCTGGACGGCGAAGCCGACCGTGCCGGTGGTGAGCGCGAGTTCCTCGGTACTGATCGCGACGACCGAGTTGAGTACGCCGGCGAAGCCGGCGAACAGCAGGCCGAGGACGAAGGTCGCGACGAGGAGTCTGAGCGGTTCCTGGGTCGTGACGTCCGCCCGCCAGACGTACCCCGCGAGCAGGGCGGCGGGAACGACCGAGAGGACGGTGAACAGGGCGATCACCGGGCTCTCGGTCAGCGCGCTGAACCCACCGACCGCGGCCTGGAGCGCGAGGATCAACACCGCGAGCGCGACGACGAACAGTCGTCCGCCGCGGACGAGTGCGCCGTAGAGCCATACCGACAGCGCGTCGACCCGTGACCGGACTTCCCAGTCGGACACCTCGTAGAGGTCGGTCTCGCCGTCCGCGCGCGCCGCCACCGGGTCCCGGCCCTCCGACATACCCGTGACCTGCGACCCGCGATACCTAACAGTTCCGTCGTACTAGGAAATATTAATATACCCTTATATTGTTTGGTTTTGTTTGATCTGTTTGAGGGGTATCGTTTTACGTAGAGCTATGAGACAGAGAGGCAATGACACGCATGAGTTCGAGTCGAGGGTTTCTGTATTCGGCCCCGCCGGGCGAGGACGAGCAGACAGACCACGACGAACCAGCCGACGACTGAGAGCCGGCGGCTGTAGGAGCCGTTTTTCACCGCAGGGTTCCACCGGAACAGCGCGCTCTGGTCCGTGATCGGCTTGCAACTCGGTATGACGACATCTCGGAACAACTCTCGGAGCGACTGCGACTCAGAGCAACGACGGATCGCAACGAAGTATCTCTCTCGACGCGACTCGCGCCGTCGCAGTACGTACGCGCGACCGACCTCGGCCGCGGTCAGCGGATCTTCCCGGCCAGGTCGCGGAGGCCGGCGACGCGGCGGCCGACGCCGAGGAAGGCGCCGACGACGAGCATGAAGACGTACAGGCCGAGCGTGGACAGCCAGATGACCAGCATCGCGACGATGGCCCACAGGTCGCCGAGATAGAAGAACGCGGCGACGGTCATCGCGGTGCCGTAGAGGAGCACAAGGTAGGGGCCCCAGCCGGTGGCGTGACCGCGGCGCTGGCGCTTGCGGACGTAGCGTCTGAGTTCGGCCCGGATGTCGTCGCGGTGGACGGTCTTCTCGTCGACGCGCGTCTCCAGGTCTTCGAGGTCGTCCGCGAGTTCCGAGACATCGCCGTCGAGGTCGTCCAGCGCTGCGGCGATGGCGGCCACGTCCGCGGGATCGACGTCGGCGTCAGCCATTCCGTTGCCCGGGTCGGCTGTCTCACCGTCCGAGCCGGTCGTTTGCCCGTCAGCCGACGCGTCGCTGGCGGCGACGTCGTCGTCGGCGGCACCGGTATCGGCGGTCATGCGCGCTCGATATCGGTGTTGTCGGCTGGGGGCCTCTTGTGCGTGCCGGTCTCGTCAGCCCGCGCGGCTAGCACAGCGTTCAACGTTGCCCCTGCCAGCAGGACGATACTACCGATGTAGAACCACGTCACGAGCAACAGGACAGCGCCGAGGATCCCGTAGAGGGCGAACTGGTCTGCCGACTCCGCGTAGAGGCGAAACGCGGTCCCGAGGACCGTCCAGCCGACCGCCGCCAGTACCGTCCCAGGCAGGACCGCCCGCGCCGAGGTGTCCACGTCCGGAAAGACGTAGTACAGGGGCAGAAAGACGACCGTCAACACGGCGACGAGGCCGAGCGTTCCGACCACTCCGGCGAACGCCACGTCGGCGTAGCCGATGGTCGTCCCGATGACCACGAGCGCGGCGAGGCCGAGGCCGACGGCACTCAGCGCCATCACGGCGTCGCGGAGTTGCTCGAACAGGGAAGGGTTCGATTCGATCTGGTAGATCCGCCCGAACGCGATAGCGAGTCCACGGAAGACCTTGAGCGCGCTCCAGGCCAGCACAGGGAGGCTGACGACAGTCGCGGGCGCGCGGCCCGACGCCGAGACGAGCGTGTCCCTGAGGAGGTCCTGCCCGACGGGCGAGAGCGCGTCGCCGGAAGCGTCGACGACGCGGGCCGCGAGGTCGTCGCCGCCCAGCGCCGACGCGACCGCGAGCAACAGCAGGAGCGCCGGCAACACCGAGACGAAGGCGTAGTAGGCAATGCCGGCCGCGAGGAAGGTGACCTGTTCGCCCTGGACGAGGGCGCCCACCTCGCGAGCGAGCGCGACGGCGTCGCGAATGGTCGCGAGTGCTCGGTCGGTTCGTGAGTCAGGCACCACACTCGCAGATGTGGGCGTCGGATACAAATAGACGCGGCCTGCGGGTGCGAACCCCCCACCGCGAGGGGCGACGGGTCGCCGTCTACACGCCGGAGAGTTCGGTGTAAGTCGCGGTGATGAGGACCAGCGACCCGCTGCTCGCGACCGAGGCGTCGCTGGCCGACGGGGCGACCTCCGAGGCGAGCGCGTCGACGTCGCCAACCTGGTCGGCACCGGTGAACCGGAAGGCCAGCTGTGCGGTCGCCTGCTCGTCGTCGAACGAGAGACCGGTGGCGTAGCCGCGGACGTCGCCGTCGGGTCGGAAGTCACCGATGTTGAACAGGTCGCCGCCCCCGCCACCCATCGACGGGGTTGGGGTCGGCGTCGGCGTGCCAGCGTTGATCGGCCCCTCGGGCGAGTAGGCGAGCCCGGTGACCTGCTGTGAGTCGAGCGCCCCGGCGAGGTCGCTGTACGCGGGGCGGTCCGCGCTGTAGGCAGGAGCGTTCCCGGCGGCGGCGTCGACGGCCGCTTCGACGACCGCCTGCGGGTCGCTCGCGTCGGAGCCAGTCGTGATCAGGCTGTCGCCCGAGACGGCCAGCACTGAGCCCTCCTCGCCCGTCGAAAAGAGCGTATACCCGCCGTAGGTCCCTGATTCGGACGCCTGCGACTCGCCGACCATGCTGGTCACGGAGTCGACATCGTAGCTCCCCTCGAAGACGAGCGCGCTCCCGGCAGAGTGGATCCGCTGGGCCGGCCCGTCTTCCGAGTCCATCTGTCTGAGGCCGAACCCGGCCAGCGCGAACCCGGAGAAGGTCGCGGCGAACAGGAACCCGAGCGGCAGCCCGAGCGCCGGGTCGACGGGCCCCTGCGTCCCCTGGGGGCTCGGCGTAGGCGTACTCGTCGAGGACGTCTCCGACAGCGCCTGCGTGTCGACAGTAAAGGCATTCACCGGTTCGGAGTTGAACACGGCCGGCGTCGCCCAGGCGTCGTACGGTGCGAGCGAACCGCTTCCGAGCGACGAAGTCGGCGTCGCCATCCCGCCGTCGCCGCCGTCACTGCCACCGTCGCCGCCGTCGCTGCCACCGTCGCCGCCGTCGGTACCACCGTCGCCGCCGTCGCTGCCACCGTCGCCGCCGTCGGTACCACCGTCGCCGCCGTCGTCGGAACAGCCGGCGAGTGCGCCAGTCGTCAGCACAGTCGCCGCACCGGCTCGCCTGATGAAGCGTCGTCGGTCCATATCTACTACGGTCTCACGTCGGTTGCGTGATAAAAACACTGATTAAAGGGATACCTGCCAGGGAATCCCCTTGCAGTGATCAGTCGGTCACCGGATACTGGATCGGCGGTCACATCGGGCCCGCGAGCGCGTGGACGCCCCCTCTCGAAAGACCCAAGACGCGGCCGCCGCGAGCGGGGGTATGAACCAGCGGCTGACCAGCGCGGTGTTCCGTCTGACTGTCGTGCTGGTGACCGCCGGTTTCTGTCTCGTCGGCGCCGGCGGGTCCGGTCTGGCGGGATCGCTCGCCCTCGTGGCGGCCCTGCTCGGTCTCGGCGGCGTCGCCTACGCGCTCGTACAGGCGGCCGCGGGGACCGAACTCGACCGCTACGACACCGCCGACGTCGCCGCGGCGGTCCCGGCCGGCCCGGTCGTCGCCGCCGTGGTCGCCCTCGTCTTCCTCGACGCGACGGCCGGCGAAGTACAGGCGCTCGGCGGCCTCCTCGGACTCGCGGGCATGCTGAACTACTTCCTCAGACCCGTCTACCAGCTACTGTACAGCCTCGCTTCCCGCGTGGCTGGGGCCTGACACGGACTGCGGTCCGTCAGTACCGCATCGACCGCTCGATGGCGGGCGGTCGTTGCGGGACACAGCGACAGCGATCGGTCTGCGCCGGCGTCCCGGGACAGACCGCGGGAGCGTGGGTCATTGCTGGGTGGCGTCGCGGATCGCGGTCACGTCGGCGTCGGTCTTGAACGTCGTCCCGCCGTAGTGGGTGCGCGAAGCCTCGTAGCCGGCGTCGCGCAGCCGGTCGAGGAAGTCGTCCATCGCGCTGGCGCCGACGCCCCAGCGTTTGCACAGGCGGTGCTGGTCGTAGTGGGTCGGTTCGTCAAGTTCCGCCGCGAGCGTCGCACAGAGGTCGCGGGCCTCTTCGGCGGCCCCCATCCCGTCGTCGACCGCCTCGCGAGTCGCCGCGACGAACGACGCCTCGCAGGTCGGCCCGAGCCAGATCGGACCTGCCGTCTGGATCCCGTGCCCACACTGGGGACACGACGCCAGCGGGTCGGCGACCAGCCCCGGAGTCGCCTCGCGGTAGAGGCAGTGTTCGCAGTGGTCGACGTACCCCAGTTCGTCGATCAGCGCGTCGGCAGCCTGCGCGCCCGACTCGAGCAGGAGGTAGGTGCGGGCGTAGTGGTTGGTCGCGTGGCTGAGGACCGGATTGGCCGCGAGGTCGTAGCGGGCGGCGGTCCGGACCATCGCCGACAGCAGGACGCGCAGCCCCATCTCGGCGTGGTACTCGGTGTTTCGCGGGACCGCCGAGTAGTGACGGACGCCGCTCTCGAAGTGGGCGCCACACAGCGGTGCGGTGTCGGTCGCGGTGACACAGACGAGACGGCGGGCGCCCCGAAACGCCGCGTCGGCGAAGGGAACCGGCGTTCCGAACGGGTCCAGGTCCACGACGTCGAACCGCTCCTCGTGCATGAGCGTGTTCGCGTCGCGGTGCTGAACGTCTCCGTCGAGGTCGTTGCGCGCGAGGTTCTCACGACAGAGGGCGACAGCGTCGGGGTCGACGTCACAGAGCGTCGCCGCCCAGCCGTCGGCGGCGGCGCGGACGCCTCGAACGCCGGAGGCGGCCGTCGCGTCCAGATACGAGGGTGTCCGGTCGTCGAGGGGGCCCAGGTCACCGCGCTCGCGGAGCGCACGCAGGACGGCGACGGTCACGTCGCGGTTCAGTTCCTGAACGGGGTTGAAAAACACCGCGTCGCCGACACCTGCGTCGGCCTGTTCGGGGACCTCGACCTCGACACCGCCCTCGGTGACGCGCATACCCTCCCTGGTCGGGCGAGCGCGAAAAGCCATACGCTCCGCGGTCGCCCACGCAGTCAGCGCCCGCCGTAGTGGGTCACTGCACCGAACCTGTTTAGGCGGGGCGTAGCAATATCGAAACGAGACACCGTGAGCAGGGTCGAGGAGTGGGCGACGGACCTGCGGGCCGCCGGCGAACTCACGCCGGCGATAGTCGACCGCATCCTCGACGCACACGGCAACCGCGGGAAGCGGGCCATCGAGGCCGTCTCGGAGGAACGCGTCAAGGAGTACCGCGATTTCACCGTCGTCGTCGGCTACGAGGACGAATACGTCGTCGAGAGCGGCTCCTGTGACTGTGCCGACGCAGAGTACAACCTCGACGATGGGGACCCGGACGAGCTGTGCTGGCACGCTATCGCCGTCCGGATCGCCCGCGCCGTCGGCGCAGTGGACACCCACGACATGTGGTACGCCGACGTCCGCGAGTTTCTGTAGTCCGCACAGCGCGCCCGTTCACGACGGCGGACGCCGTCGAGTGTCGCGCTGACACGTCCCGTTGACGGCTCACACACTTATTGTGCCGGAGCGTGAACGTGTGGAGACACGACCCGACGATGAGCGTCCCTCTCGACGAGATCCGCGTGCTCCACGTCGACGACGACCCGGACCTGGCGACAGTCGTCGCGACGTATCTCGAGCGCGAAGACGACCGGATCGACGTCCGCACCGCGACCAGCGCGACGGACGGACTGGACATCCTCGCCGCGACAGCGGTCGACTGCGTCGTCTCCGACTACGACATGCCCGGCACCGACGGCCTGGAGTTCCTCGACGCGGTCCGGGAGCACCACCCGGAACTCCCCTTTATTCTCTTCACCGGCAAGGGCTCCGAAGAGATCGCGAGCGCGGCGATCTCGGCCGGCGTGACCGACTACCTCCAGAAAGAGACCGGGACCGAGCAGTACGCCATCCTGGCCAACCGCATCGAAAACGCCGTCGAACGCGACCGCTCCCAGCGAGCGCTCGCCGAACGCAAGCGCCGCCTCGAGACGCTGATCAGCAACCTCCCCGGCATGGTCTACCGCTGTCGGAACGAACCGAGTTGGCCGATGGAGTACCTCGAGGGTGAATGCGAGCGGCTGGTCGGCTACCCCGCCGCGGCCATCGAATCGGGCGAGCTCTCCTGGGGCAAGGAGATCATCCAGCCGGACGACCGAGAGCGGATGTGGGAGACGGTCCAGGCGGCACTCGACGACGCCGAACCCTTCGAGGTGACCTACCGCGTCCGGACGGCCGACGGCGAGGAGAAGTGGCTCTGGGAGCGCGGCCGTGGCGTGTTCGAAGGCGGCGAACCCGTCGCACTGGAGGGGTTTATCACCGACGTTACCGACCGCAAACGCCGTGAGGAGGAGCTGACTGCGAAAACCGCGCGCCTGGAGGCGCTGTTCGACCGTTCGCCGGACATGATCGACGTCCACGACGCCGAGGGGACGATCCGCGACGTGAACCGGCGGATATGCGAGGAACTGGGCTACGACGAAGAGGAGCTCCTCGGCCGGAAAGTGTGGGAGGTCGACGAGGTGATCGGCGAGGAACAGGCCCGCGAGCTCTGGGCGAGGATGGAGAGCGGCGACCGGCGGAAAGTCGACGGACGGTACCGGCGCGCCGACGGGTCGACGCTGCCCGTCGAGGTCCACGTCGTCAGGTTCGAACTCGGCGGCGAGGACCGCTTTCTGGTCATCAGTCGCGACGTGAGCGAGCGGGTGGCATACGAGCAGGACCTCCACGAGAAAAACCGCCAGCTCGGGGGCGTCCTCGACACAGTGTCAGCCGGCATCTTCATGAAACAGCCCGACGGCGAGTACACGGTACTCAACGAGACGGCCCGCGAGTGGCTCGGCGTCGACCCGGAGACGCCGGTTGCCGGCCTCTCCGACGAGCAGTTGTTCTCGCCGGACGCCGTCAGACGGATCCGCGAGGAGGACTGGCGGGCGTTCGCGACCGGCGAGACCGTCGAAGTCAGAGAACGACTCGCACGGGGTGATGGCGAGCGACTCGTCCGGACGCAGAAACACCCGCTGTACGACGACGAGGGCGAGCCCGACGCCATCTGCGGCGTTGTCACGGACGTGACCGAACGCGAGCGCCGCCGGGGAGAACTCCGGAAGTACGAGAGCATGGTCGACGCGATGCGGGACGCGGCCTGCATCTACAACGCCGAGGGACGGTTCGAGGTGGTCAACGACTATCTCACGGAGTTTTACGACACGTCGCGGGAGGCGCTCGTCGGGGAAAAGAGCACACTGGTCACGGCGATCCGCGAGGAGGCCGACGGCGACCCGTTCGCGGAACTGGTCGCCGGCGACCGCGAGGAGATCCGCGGCGTCCGCGAGGACGAGTTCCCCGGGCACGGCCACGCGGTCGTCGACTACCGGCTCACGCGGCTGACGATACAGGGGGCTTTCGGGGGCGTTGTCGGCGTCGCTCGCGACGTGAGCGACCAGCGCGAGCGCGAGCGAGCGCTCGAACGACAGAACGAGCGCCTCGACGAGTTCGTCAGCGTCGTCTCTCACGACCTGCGAAACCCGCTGACGGTCGCGGACGGGCGCCTCGAACTGGTGCGCGACGAGTGTGACAGCGACCACGTCGACGCGATCGCCCGCGCCCACGACCGGATGGAGACGCTCATCGACGACCTGCTCGAACTCGCGCGCGAGGGCGAAACAGCCGTCGAGATCGAACCGCTCGCACTGGGCGAGTTCGCCGAGCGGTGCTGGGAGAACGTCGCTGCGGACGGCGCCACGCTCGTCGTCGACACCGACACGACCGTCTACGCCGACCGCTCCCGGTTCGCCCAACTCCTCGAAAACCTGTTCCGGAACGCGGTGGAACACGGTGCTGACAGCGGGGATCTGGCCGTCACCGTCGGCGATACCGACGACGGTTTCTTCGTTGCCGACGACGGCGTCGGGATCCCGCCCGAGAAGCGCGAGCAGGTGTTCGAGTCGGGCTACTCCACGTCGCTGGACGGCACTGGGTTCGGCCTGCGTATCGTCGCACAGATCGCCGAGCGCCACGGCTGGGCGGTCGCCGTGACCGAGAGCGCCGCGGGCGGCGCCCGCTTCGAGTTCGGTGACGTTGAGCGGGGCTAGTCGCGCCGCGGACGCGCCGCCCGGGCGACTGTCCACGCCTCGGCCGGCCGAAGCCACCGAAATCGAGAAGTGGCTGCCGACGCAGGTGCTGCCATGGCTCCGGTGGTGTGGCCGGTCGCGGCGTCGGTCCTCGCCGCCGTCGGCTCCCTGTTGCTCGCGCGGTACCTCTGGGCCTACCGCGACAAGCCCGGCGCCGACTGGTTCGTCGCGAGCCTCTCCTCGCAGGCGGTCTGGAGCGGGGCCTACGCGCTCGCGCTGGTCACGTTCGACCCGGGCTGGCTCCGGTGGGCGCTCGAAGTCGTCGTCTGGGGCGGCTTCGCCGGCACCGGCCTCTACTTCCTCGCGTTCGCGCTGGCGTACACCGGCCGGAGCGAACCGCTCCGGCGCGGGTGGCGCCTCGTCGCTGCGGCGCCGTTCGTCATCGGCGCCGTCGTCGCCACCAACCCCCTGCATCGGATCGCCTGGACCGGCTTCGCCATCGACCCCGTGGGCGGGCTGGCGACGGTCACCTACGCGATCCAGCCGTGGACGCTCGCGCTCACGACCGCGGGCGTCCTCGTCATCAGCGTCGGCAGCCTCCTGCTGTTCGACACCGTCGTCAGCTACGGCCCGCTCTACCGCCGGGAGGCCGTCGCCGTCGGCTGTAGCACTATCCCGCCCGTCGTCGCCCACATCGCCTGGCTCTCCGGCGTCGGTCCGGTCCCTCAGTTGAACCTCGTGACCGTCATGTTCCTCCCCCACATCGCGCTCGACGCCTACGCCTTTGTCGGCAGCGACATGTTCGAGTTCCACCCCGCCACCCGCCGGGCCGGCGAGCGCGCGGCTATCGACGACCTCGGTGCGCCCGTCGTCATCGTCGACGAACAGTCCCGCGTCGTCACGCTCAACGCCGCCGCCTGCGAGGGCTTCGGCGTCGAAAAGCGGGCGGCGCTGACCCGCCCGCTCGACGCGGTGCTCGCGGACGCCGGCGCCGCGGGCGAGGAGTCGACGGTCGACCCGACCGACCCCGACGGGAGCGTCACCGTCACCGCGGGCGGGCGCCGGACGGTCTACTCGGTCACGTCGACGCCGCTGTCGGACGCCACGGGCACCCACGTCGGCCACACCGTCGTCTTCCAAGACGTCACCGCGGAACGGCGGCGCGAACAACGACTGAACGTCCTCAATCGCGTGCTCAGACACAACCTCCGCAACGACATGACCGTCGTGACGGGCTTTACCGCCGCCGCCGCCGAGCGGATCGAGGACGACGAGGCCGCGTCGCTGCTCGACCGCGCCGGGAACAAGGCCGACGACCTGCTCGCGCTCGGCGAGAAGGCCCGCGAGATCGAGCGCGTCCTCGACCGTGACGACCACCGCGAGTCTATCGCCGTCGAGACACTGTTCGCGGATGTCGCCGCGGAGTACACTGCTGCGGACGACGAAACCGGTCGGGGCACAGTGACCGTCGCCGAGACGGACCTCGTCGTCGAGACCGACCCCGCTGTCCTGCGGGCCGTCCTCGGGACGCTGGTCGAGAACGCGCTCGAACACGCCGGGCCCGACCCCGCCGTCGAACTCCGCGCCGAGCGGCGACCGGCGGCCGGTGACGGGAGCGGTGAGGGTGACGGTGACGGCGGCAGTCGTGAACGAAGAGCGGGTGACACTGACAGCGGCGGCGACGATAGCGACGGAGAAACCGGCAGCGACACGGTGGCGCTGCAGGTGGTCGACGACGGCCCGGGCATCCCCCCGCACGAACTCGACGTCGTCGAGGACGGCACCGAGTCGGCGCTGGCCCACGGGAGCGGGCTGGGCCTCTGGTTGGCGACGTGGGGAACGGCGGCGCTCGGCGGACGGCTGGCGTTCGACACGGAAAACGGGACGACCGCGACCGTCACGCTACCGGATTCGACGACGAGGTCGTCCGACGAGAGGCCGAACGACGGGCGCGACTGATCAGTTGCTCGCGTAGCCGGCGACGGACTCCTGTTCGAGGCGGCGCTCGGCCCCGGCGACGGAGTCGGCGGTTTCGCCGCTGTAGCCCACGTCCCGCGAGCGGCGTTCGAAAGCGTTGATGACGACCTGACCCGTCTCCTCGTCGGCGACCCTGACGACGCGGTCGACGCCCATCTCGACGAGTTCGCTCTGGGCGCGCTTGATCGGCTTCGCGGCCTCGGGCGCCGGCGGCGTGAACCCGGAGAGGTCGTTCACGATGTCGAACCCCTGGCGCAGGTTCTCGGCCGCGGCGACCGCCTCGTCGGCAGCGTCTTCGAGGTTGTCGCGGTCCAGTCGTCCCGTGAGGTCGAGGTACAGGCGGTTCGTTCGTCGGTCGGCTTCTATCTCGTACATACAACCACATTGTGGTGCGTGGGGGCTAACAGGATCACCTACTCAGTTAGGTTCGGCCGTGCCGGGCGCTGCGACCGGCGAGGTAGGGGTCGGTGACCGTCAGTCCGTCAGTCGAGGGACGGACGACGCTGTCGAAGCCGGCGGCGCCGACGCAGAAGGCGACGACGCTGCCGACCCCGGAGAGGACGAGGCCGCCGTTGATCCCGGCAGCGACCAGCAGCACCAGGAGCCACTCGTCGTCAGGGCGGTCGACCAGGCGGTCGGCGACCGCGAGGAAGGCGATGGTCGACCCGAACACCAAGGCCAGGTAGCGGTATTCGGGCGCGAGCGCGACCAGGACCGCGCCGATAACGACGGCCCCGACGAAGGTTCCGACCGCCCCGCCGCCCAGCGCTCCTGTCAGGTCCGTATCCACGTCCGACTGGAGGAGCGCGGTGACCCGGAAAGCGCCGCAGTCGCGGCGACTGGATCCATGGTAGCACGGACAGACGGTTCTCACAAGTATACTGGATCGGTGCAAGCGGTGGTCAGTGCGAGCGGTGGTCGGTGCGACGGTCCTGGGAGTACTTTGCGAGGTGCCGTGGACTGAAACGCACCCGCGGACAACGTGAAAGCCCCGGCCGTTCGCGGCGCTTCGCGCCGCGAGCTCGGGAGAGCTTCGCTCTCCCGGCGGCTTCGGTCGCGCGCCTCGCTGCGCGCTTCGCTCCCTTCGGTCGCTGCAGTGCTTACGTCGTCGGACTTCGCCGAACACGTCGCCCGTTTCAGTCCCGCCCACACAGCCTGTCGAGCCAGCCGAATCGGGCGGGAATGAAAGGGGCCGGACCCGCCGGGAAGACGGGCGACGTAAGGCGCGAGGCGTCGAAGACGCCTCGGCACGCGCGAACGGGCGCTTCGCGCCCGTGAGCGGACACCGCAGCGGAGCGAGGAGCGCAACGGGCCCCCCGACCGGAGGGTCCGGGGGCTTTCACGCTGTGTGCGGTCGCTATCGTAGTCGTCTCTGCGGTCGCTGTCGTAGTCGTCTCTGCGGTCGCTGTCGTAGTCATCTCTGCGGTCGCTGTCGTAGTCGCCGCTGCGGTGACGGTCGTGGTCGCCGCTACGGAGTCAGTCGCAGTCTTCCGCCGACTGGTACGTCGATCCGCCGCCGCTACTCCACGCAGATGTCGACGAAGTTCCGGAGGATCTGCAGACCAGTCTCGCCCGATTTCTCGGGGTGGAACTGCGTGCCGAAGACGTTTCCCCGGTCGTTGGCCACGACGGCGGCGAAGTCGCCCCCGTAGTCGGTCGTGGCGACGACCGCGCTCTCGTCGTCCGGCCGGGCGTAGTAGGAGTGGACGAAGTAGGCGTGCTCGCCGTCGACTCCCTCGACTAGCGGATGCTCGCGCACCACGTCGAGTTCGTTCCAGCCCATGTGGGGTACCTTCACCTCGTCCGAAAAGCGGACGTTCCGGCCGGGGACGAGGTCGAGCCCCTCGGCATCGCCCTGGCCCTCACGCTCGGCTTCCTCGCTCGAAGTCAGCAGCATCTGCATCCCGAGACAGATGCCGAAAATCGGGGTGCCGGCCTCGGCCTGTTCGACCAGCGCGTCGCGGAAAGGCCCGGCGTTGTCCATACCCTCGGCGAAGGCACCGACGCCGGGGAGGACGACCCCGTCGGCGCTGTCGAGGGCAGCCACGTCGCTGCTGACATCGACGGCCGCGTCAGCGCGTTCGAGCCCGCGGGTCACGCTCCGCAGGTTCCCCAGCCCGTAGTCGACCACGACGATCTCCGCCGCGGCCTGTCGCGTACTCATATCCTGCGATAGGACGACCGCCGTCAAGTCGCTTTCCGTCCGCGCGAAAACCGCGCCGACGGCACTGCCGGCGCGGACACGCGGCGGTGAGGGCCTACAGCGTCGGTACCGGGACCGTCACGGACCGGTGCATCGCGACGCTCAGAAATCGCCGATCCGCGACTGCCCGCTCTCGTCGTCGGAAAAGTCCGCCGCGCGCCGGATCGTCTGCTCGAAGGTGTCGGCCTGCGAGCGGTCGTACAGCGTCGCCGCGGGGTGGACCGAGACCAGCACTCGTCGTGGTTCGCCCGCGATTCCGCAGTCAACCACGTCGCCCGCCTCGCTCGTGACGGCCACATCGCGGCCGAGCAGGTGCTCCGAGGGGACTTTGCCGAGCGTGATGATAGCTTCGGGGTCCACCCGGTCAATCTCGGTTTCGAGGTACTCGCGGCAGTTATCGAGCTCCCCGCTCCGGGGGTCGCGGTTGTCGGGCGGGCGACAGCGCACGCAGTTGGTGATGCGCACGTCGGCACGGTCGAGTCCCGCTTCCAGCAGCGCTTCGTCCAACACGTCGCCGCTGCGCCCGACGAACGGTTCGCCACCGTCGTCCTCGTGTTTGCCGGGCGCCTCGCCGACGAACAGCAGATCCGCGTCGGCCGGCCCGACCCCGTTGACGATCCGCGAGCGCGACTCGCACAGCTCCGGACAGCGCTCGCAGGTCAGCACGTCGAGCCCCGCCATCTCGCTCTCTGGGTCGCTCATACGTCACCTCCGGACGGCACCGTCAAGAATCCGTGCGGTCCGCGAGTAGCAGTAATCGGAGACGGCCTTCGAGACGGGGAGCCGACCGCGAACCGCGTGAACGTCCCCGCAGGAGTGATTGAGGCCGCCACTGCAGACAGCGTGAAAGCCCCCGCAGACGTGACTGGGACCGCAACCCCACACAGCGTGAAAGCCCCCGCAGACGTGACTGGGACCGCAACCCCACACAGCGTGAAAGCCCCCGGTCGCTCCGGACTTCTGACTCGCTGCGCTCCTCGCTCCGCTGCGGTGCTTACGTCACCAGAAGTCCGGAGCGACCGGCCCCTTTCATTCCCAGCCGAGTCAGCTGGTTCGACAGTCTGTACGGGTGGGAATGAAAGGGGCGACGCGTTCGACGACGGCGGGCGAAGTAAGCACTGGACCGAGCGGAGCGAGGGAAGCGCGCAGCGAGACCCCCGAGTCGAACGCGTCGGGGCTTTCACGCTGTCTGCAGTGGCGGTTGCGGTCGTTCATGCAGGGACTTTCACGCTGTGTGCGGTCAGCGTTCCGCTCACTCCTGCGGGGGCTTTCACACTGTTTCCGAGGAGTACCGTCGTCCCTGACCACCCTCCTGCGAGTTCACGCGTCACCGCTCACGAACGCCTCGTCGGCGGCCCGCGCCGCCAGCCGGGCCACTCGGAGCGGTTCCGGGCGGCCGCCCTCGGGTGTAAACGCTCGCACCACGTCGGCAGCCTCGTCGCCGTCGATTCCGACCGCGCGAACGAACACGGTTTCCCCGTTGACAGTCACACGCCGACGGGGCGGCTGGGCGCGATAGGTCGCCAGCCGCTCGGCGAGAGCGTCGCCGTCGAAGGCTTCCCGAAGCGCCCTTTCGAGTCCGGGACTGTCCTCGAAGCTCACTGAGAGAACCGGCCGCTCGACAGCGTCGGCGATCGCGTGCAGGTCGAGCACGTTGTACCACGCGGGCGCGATGCCCGAGACCAGGAGATAGCGGACATCCTCGCGAGTTAGCTCTCGAAAAATCGAGACGACTGCCGCGGTGGCGTCCAGACCACTGACGGTACACGTACCGAAGCCGACACCGTCCACCACGCGGTCCGCCCGGACGACCGCGCCAGCGAGCGCGCTTCGGTCACCGCGATACGACTCGCTCACGCCGAGGGCGCGAACCCCCGCTTTCACGTGTTCTCTTTGATCTCCTGTAGCCTGTCGAGCAGCTCGTCGTTCGAGGCGTCGAACTCGTATTCGACGTTCCCGTCGTGTGTGTTTTCCGCTGTGTTGACGCCGTCCTCATCGTCCGCGTCGACGTCGTACTCCTGGTTTTCTTGTTCCGATTCGTCGTAGCTCCCGAACCCCATACGGGTACTACTAACACATTCTTCCTAAAAAATCACTCGCCTCTTGCGATCTCCAGCTATCGAATCTGACGATACCGAATAGAAACCAGCAGGAACACCGCGATAAAATCATTTTTTCGGGTAGTAGTAAACATCAACCGTGTAATCACCGCCGATACTGCCGATCCGTTTCCCCACGACACCAGTTAACGTAGTTCTCGGTCGACACGAACGGGGTGATTTCGGGTCGGTCGGGGCGATTTCGATGCGGATCGACCGCGCGCGAGGAGCGGCTGGGTCCGGTGCCGGCGGGACAGTCCATCGTTCCGGTCGGAAAGCCGGAGAGAGTCTCTCGGCTCCGTGGGTTGAAGGGCCGGGCCGCAAAAGGCGGTGGCATGACGGACGCGACCATCACGGACGTGCAGGCGACGCAGGTCGAGGGCGAGTTCTCGTGGACGTTTCTCCGGGTGTACACCGACGCGGGCGTGACAGGCACCGGTGAGTGTTACTGGGGACCCGGGGTGAAGGATGTCGTCGACTTCCTCGGCGAGTGGCTCGAAGGCGAGGACCCGCGTGACGTGGACCGGCTCTGTCGCGAGATGTTCGAGCGCACACAGCACCTTGGCTCACTCGCGGGCGCGACGGTCAGCGCCGTCTCGGGGCTCGACATCGCGCTGTACGACCTCGCGGGCAAGGTCACCGACCAGCCCGCACATCGGCTGCTCGGCGGGAAATACCGCGACGAGGCGCGCGTCTACGTCGACTGTCACGCCGGCGTCCACCAGGACAAGGCGAAATCCGGCGACGCGAGCGCGGACGACTACGCGCCAGAGGCCTACGCCGACGCGGCCGAAGCGGCGGTCGCGGAGGGGTACGACGCACTGAAGTTCGACCTCGACGCCGACCGGCGCTACGAGGGTGACGGGCACAACCGCCACCTCGACGGACAGGCCATCGACTACAAGCGCCGGATAGTCGAGGCCATCGACGAGCGCGTGGGCTACGACGCCAACGTCGCCTACGACTGCCACTGGAGCTACGACCGCGACAGCGCCGTTCGCCTCGCCACCGCCATCGAACCGTACGACGTGTGGTGGCTCGAAGACGTCGTCCCGCCAGAGAACCTCCACGTCCAGCGCGAACTCACGCACGCGACGGATACGACTATCTGCACCGGCGAGAACCTGTATCGGAGTCACGGCGTCCGCCAGCTAATCGACGAGCAGGCCGTCGACGTGCTCCAGCCCGACATGCCGAAGTTCGGCGGGATGCGCGAAACAGTGAAAGTCGCCGGGATGGCCGACGACTACTATATCCCGGTCGCGCTGCACAACGTTTCCTCCCCGCTCGGAACGATGGCCGGCGCGCACGTCGCCGCGGCCATCCCGAACTATCTCGCCATCGAGTACCACGGCCGCAACGACCCCGAGTGGAGCGAGTTCACCGAGGAGTCGGTCATCGAGGACGGCGCGATTCCGGTGCCAGACGACCCGGGACTGGGTGTGACCCTCGACCTCGACGCCGTCGAGTCGCGGATGGCCGACGGCGAGACGCTGCTGGACCCGGTCTGAGTCGGCGTCCGAGCCGACCCCGATCTGAGTAATACTTTTCAAGAATTACCACTAAATTCAAACTGATGCCGCGCGTCACGACGAAAGGCCAAGTCACTATCCCGAAGGAAATCCGCGATGAGTTAGGGATCGAGCCGGGGGACGAGGTGTCGTTCGAGGCGACCGACGGTGGCTACAGGATCCGGAAGGAAGCGCCGACGACCGCCAGCGGCACCGACCCGTTCGAGCGGTATCGCGGGACCGCAGCGGACGGCGAGACGATGCCCGAGCGGATGAACCGGCTCCGCGGCGAGTACCCGCGTGAGACCTACGCAGCGAGCGAGCGGTCCGAGGACGAGCAGTCGGACGACGAACGCGCGGCAAACGAGGAGACGGAGAGCGAATGACGACAACGGCGGTCGACACGAACGCGCTCCTGGCGTTGCTGTACGACGACGCCCACGCCGACGCCAGCGAGCGGGCGCTCCGGGCGGCGTATCGCGAGGGCCGGCTGATCGTGGCACCGGTGGTCTACGCCGAGCTCGCAGCCGATGGGGCGTTCGACGACGCGGCGGCGCTCGACGAATTTCTCTCGGATTTCAGTATCGGCGTGGCCGATCCGTCGACCGCAGCGCTGTTCCGGGCCGGCGACGCGTTCAGCGAGTACGTCGACCGGCGCCCCGACGGCTTGCAGTGCCCGTCCTGCGGGGCCGAACGGACGGTCGCGTGTCCGGACTGCGGGACGTCGCTGGCCCCGCGCCAGCACGTCGCCGCCGACTTCGTCATCGGCGGCCACGCCGTCACCGACGCGGACGCCCTCGTCACGTTCGACGAGGCGTTCTACGACACCTACTTCCCATCGTTGTCGGTCAAACCGGCGTGAAGACGGTCCGCTGGTCCCGCAGTCGCTCGCGAACCGAGCTGTAGAAACGAATATTTTGCTGGCCGCCGACAACCCACATATGTCGCGGACGCTCCTCCACCGAGTCGGATCGCTGGCAGCCGGCGCGGTCGCGGCCGGCGGGCTGTACTGGTTCGGTATCGACGCGCTGCTGTCGGGGTCGGTCGGCCTCTCGCTGGCCGTCAGCGCGCTCCTCCTGTTGCGGGTGCGCCGAAAGTATCCCGACAAGCTCACCGGCGACGGCTGGACCGACAGTCGCTGGGCCGGCGTCTCCCAAGCGGTCATCACCGCCGCCGCGCTGCTGGGCCTCCTGCTGGTTCCCGTCCCCGCCGAGTACCGGTTCGCGCTCGGGCTGTTGGTTATCCTGTCCGGGTTCGTCGGTTACGTCGCCGGGTCGCTGGCCGAGATGGAACGGACCGCCGCCCGCGAGAGCGAAGGCGAGAACCGTCAGATCCCCACGCTCGACGACTGATCCGGTCGGTCGACACTGTGTCCCAGTGATTCGCCGGACTGCTCGGCGAACGGCTGGTTCGATGGACAGCTGCCCCTCCGACAGCCGAACGGCGCTGATCGCGGACGCGGCCGTTTTTCACCCGAGCAGTTCGATATCGGCGTAGACCGCGAGGATATCCGCGACCCCGAGGAGGAGGATACCGACGAGTGTCGCGAGGACGACGACGCGGACGAGCCAGAGCCAGGCCGGGCCGAGCCCGCCGAGGCGGCCGGCCCCCTGCTGGAGTTCGTCGACCGCCGCCTGGCCGTACACCCAGCCGACGAACGCGACGACGAGCGTCGCGCCGAGCGGGAGCCAGACGTTGCTGGCGACCCGGTCGAACAGCGTGAGCGTCTCGAGGCTCGTGGCGCTGGGGAGTCCGAGAGCGAAGACGAGGACACCGACCGCCACGGCGGTTCGCAGCCGTCCAACGGCGTATCTGTCGACGGCGTAGGAGACGACGACCTCGAGTAAACTGATCGCCGAGGACAGCGCCGCGACGAGGACGACCCCGAAGAAGACCACGCCGACGAGGCGGCCGGCCGGCAGGCTGGCGAAGGCCGTCGCGAGGCTGACGAAGATGGCCCCGGCGCCGGCCGACCCCGGTTCGACGTTCTGCGAGAACAACAGCGGGAAGGCGACGAGGCCAGCGAGGATGCCGACAGCGCTGTTCAGTACGACGATGAGGCCGCCGTCGACGGCCAGGTCGTCGTCCCGGCCGAGATACGACGCGTAGGTGATCATCACTCCCATCCCGAGCGACAGCGAGAAAAACGCCTGCCCGACTGCGGCCGGGACGATGGTCGCGTAGTCGTTCGCGAACACGTCGATATCGGGGGAGAGAAAGTACGAGAGCCCGTCGCCGGCGCCCGAGAGCGTCACGCCCCAGACGGCGAGACCGACGAGCACGACCAGAATGGCCGGGACCATCACCTTCGTCGCGAGTTCGATACCGTCCTCGACGCCGAGCGCGACGATGCCGACAGTGAGGCCGAGAAAGAGCGCGTGGAAGCCGACGGCGGCCGGCCCGGCGGCGATCCCCTGGAAGTAGGCGTTCGGGTCGCCGAAGTACCCGCCAGTGGCGCTGGCGAACACGTATCGGATGACCCACCCGCCGACGACGCTGTAGTACGACAGGATCCAGAAGCCGGTCGCGAGGCCGAGCAGACCGATGACTCCCCAGGTCGGGTACCCGATCTCGTCGAACGCGTCGATGACGTTGCGCCTGGCGCGGCGTCCGACGGCGAACTCCGCGAGCATCGCGGGGAGACCGATCGCCACCGCGGCGATCAGGTAGACGACGAGAAACACCGCACCGCCGTTCGCCGCGGTGACGTACGGGAACCGCCAGACGTTCCCGAGGCCGACCGCACTCCCGACGGCCGCCAGGATGAATCCGAGCCGCGACGCCCACGTCTCGCGCGTGTCCATGCTGCCGGCTACCGGGCCTCGATAATTAAACGCGGGGTCCCGACTCGGCGGTGGGCTCTGCCAGTGCTCCGCGTGACGGACTACTCACCCGTCATCGAGCGGTACTGGTCGCGCAGGCCCTGGAGATAGCCGATCGCCCAGAGGCGGCCCTTGTCGTGATACCCCGGCGAGGCGTTGTCCTCGCCGGCCATCGTCGGGCAGTGGTCCGGGCGCAGCGGGCCGTCGTAGCCGATCTCCTCGTAGGCGCGGATGCACTCGCCGAGGTCGGTCGGGCCCTCGTCGTGCCACACTTCGGTGAACTCGTCGGCGGTTCCCTCGACGTCCCGGACGTGGACGAAGTGGATCCGCTCGTCGAACTCGCGGATAGCGGCGGGGATGTCCGCGCCCATCGCCGCGAAGTTGCCCTGACAGAGCGTGATGCCGTTGTGCTCGGAGTCGTAAAGATCCAGCACTCGGCGGTAGTTGTCGACGCTCGTGATTATCCGGTCGACGCCACGGATGGGGCCGTGGGGCGGGTCGTCGGGATGCAAGGCGAGTTTGACGCCGGCCTCCTCGGCGACCGGGACGACTTCGTCGAGGAAATACTCGAGGTTGTCCCAGAGTTCCGCCTCGCTCGCGCCGTCGAGGTCGGGGCCGCGCTGCATCTGCGCGTCGGCGTAGCGGGTGACGAGCGACCCGCCCCGGCCCCGCACCGAGCGGGAGGTCCGGAGGACTTTGAGCGGCGCCATCCAGACGTAACACCAGACGTCGATCCCGACGCGACCCATGTTCCGCAGCAGCGTCTTGACGGTCTCGATCTGTTCGTCGCGGCCCTCGCGGCCGAGGATGGCGTCGTCCAGCGGCGGCCGGTCCTCGATGACGTCGAGTTCGAGGCCGGCGTCGGCGAAGCGGTTTTTCTGTTCGAGCAGCGGTTCGAACTCCCAGGGCTCGCCCGCCCCGTCACGGGGCATTCCCGAAACGGCGTGGGTAACGCCCATCTGTTTGGCGAGTTCCCACCGCTCGGTGGGCTGGGTCGACGTGAACAGCGCGTAGTCCATGCGCACAGCCCAGTACCGCCCGCGGTATCCCGCTACCGGAACCAGAACCCCCCTCCGGTTCTGTGGACCCCTGACTGCGCCGACCGGAGCCCGACCCACGGATGGCCGACGGCGTGGTTCTCGCGGCCTCGACTCTCGCGGATCACCCGATGCTAAGTCCCGGCGGCCGTACCACCGGACATGAACATCGAGGGCGATTTCACGCCGGAGACCGGCGCGGCGGCACGCGAGCGCTACGAGTCGCTGGGCGGAACGGCGCAGGTCGTCGTGAAGGAAGTCGCGAAGGCGATGGCGATGGACGCAGACGAGTACGACCGCCGGGTCACCGGCGCGGTGGTCGAGACGGCCCGCGACGCGGTGTTCGCCGAACTGCTCGAAGTCCGCGTCGGCACGCGCGCCGAGTACGAGGACTGGGTCGGCGACAACCCCGACTACGAGACCGTCGAGTTCGGGAGCGAGAACGTCGAGAACGTCGTCTGGCACGCCGCGCCGGCGACCGACACCGTCGTCGCAGCCACCTTCCAGGACGAGCCCGAGGCCGCCGTCGGCACGCTCCGCCGACAGGCGTTCGGCCGCGTCTACCGGCCGCTCGTGGACGAGGACTGAGACGGACTGCTGTCGGTCCACGCGGTGGCGGCGAGCGAAAGAACGCGGCGCGTGCCGGCGGACCCCAGCGTATTTGTCAGTGCTGGCCGACCCAGTGGACGTGCGTCTCGTCCAGGTCACGATCCCGCGGGGCAAGCGCGAGGCGGTCACGCGCGCGCTCGACGACGAGGGCGTCGACTACGTCCTCACCGACGAGAGCAGCGGTCGGGAGTACGTCGCGGTCGCGTACGTCCCGCTGCCGACCAACGCCGTCGAGCCAGTCCTCGACACGCTGCGCGGCGCGGGTATCGACGAGGACACCTACACGGTCGTCCTCGACGCCAGGACGGTCGTCTCCCGGGACTTCGAGGCGCTCACAGAGCGCTACGCCGAGGAAGAAGACACCGACCGGATCGCCCGCGAGGAACTCACCGCCGCGGCCGAGGACCTCGTGCCGGTCCTGCCGACCTACCTCATCATGTCCGTGGTCAGCGCCGTCATCGCGACGGCCGGCCTCCTGCTCGACTCGCCGGCGGTCGTCGTCGGGTCGATGGTGATCGCGCCACTCATCGGTCCAGCGATGGCCGCGAGCGTGGGGACCGTCGTCGTCGACGACGAGATGTTCGCCCGCGGGGTGAAGCTCCAGGCCGTCGGCGTCGCCACGTCGATCGCCAGCGCCGCCGTCTTCGCCTGGCTGGTCAAGACCGTCCACCTGATACCACCGTTTACCGACGTGACCGCCATCCCGCAGGTGCGCCAGCGGCTCTACCCGGATTTCCTCTCGCTGGTGGTCGCGCTGGGCGCCGGCGTCGCGGGGGCGCTCTCGCTGACCGGCGGCGTCTCCTCGGCGCTGGTCGGCGTCATGATCGCCGTCGCGCTCATCCCGCCGGCGGCCACCGTCGGCATCGGTATCGCGTGGGGGCTGCCCGCCGTCTCACTCGGGTCGGGCGTGCTCGTCATGGTGAACCTCCTCTCGATCAACCTCGCCGCGCTGGTCGTCCTGCGTTACACCGGCTATCGGCCGACCGAGTGGTTCCGGTTAGACGAGGCCCGCGGCGCGACGGTCCGCCGGGTCGCCATCCTTATCGTCGCCATCGTCGCGCTCTCGGCGGTGCTCGGCGGCGTCACCTACGACTCCTACCGGGGCGCGACGACCGAAGACGACATCCGGTCGGCCGCGAGCGCGGCGCTCGAAGACGCCGACGGCTCGATGCGGATACTCGACGTCGAGGTCGACCGCAGCGACGATTTCCTCTTTCGTCACCCCGAACGCGTCGTGGTGACCGTCGGTGTTTCCAACGGCGACCACGCGCGCGTGGCCGACGACATCGACGCCCGTATCGAGGCGCGGGTCGACCGCGAAGTCCGGACGGAGGTCCGGTACGTCACTGTCGAGTCGGCGTAGCCGCGCTGGCTCGTTCGACGAACCACTCAGCCGTCGTATGGCAGTTCGGGCTCGTAGCCGACGGCCTCGACCCCGGCGGCCAGCACGCCGTCGAGGTTCTCACCTTCGGTGACGCTCATGTAGTGGTCCGCTGCCACGTCCCGGGAGCGGTCGGCCTTGTTGCAGACCGACACCACGGGCGCGTCGAAGTCCGCGACGAGCGCGTCCCGAAGTGCGAGTTGCACGTCGAGGGGGTAGCCACACTCGCCGCTTGCGTCCAGGAGAACGAGCACGCAGTCGGCGAGGTGTTCGAGCGCGCTCACGGCCTGGGCCTCCACGTCGTTGCGCTCGTCGGGCGCGCGGTCGAGCAGCCCGGGCGTGTCGACGATCTGGTAGCGGATGTGGTCGTCCTCGAAGTGACCGACCCGGATTTCAGTCGTCGTGAACGGATACGAGGCCGTCTCGTTGCGGGCGTTCGTGACCGCGTTGACGAACGAGGACTTCCCGACGTTGGGGTAGCCGGCGACGACGATGGTCGGCTCGTCGGGCCGGATGTCCGGCAGGGTCTTCAGCTCGTCGCGGGCGGCGCCGACCGCCGCGAGGTCGTCCGCGACCTCCTCGACGACGTCGGCGATCCGGGCGAACGCCTGCTTGCGGTGCTTGCGCGCGACGTCGGCCTTCCCGGAGAGACGGGGCTCGTACTCGTGGCGGATCTCGCCGACCTTGCGGCCGGCCCAGCCGACCTCCGAGAGGTGCTGGCGGACCGCGTCGATCCCGCCGATGTCGGGCGCGTGGTCGTCGGTCGTGTTGGAAGCGATGATAGCGTCCGCGAGTTCGCGGTAGAACGGATCCAGGTCGTCGAAATCGGGCCAGGCGGTGACGACGTTCTCGAGGTTGTCCGAGAGGATGTTCGCGGCCGTCATCAGCATCGACTGCTGGGCCTCCACGCCGTCTTTGGCCCGCCCGGCGCGCGACGCCCGCGAGAACGCCTGGTCCAGGAGTTCCTCGGACGTGGGCGTCGTGGGCAGCCCCTCGAACGGTTGACTCATTGCCCCCTGATAGACGGCCGGCGCGTAAAAGGCCGTTTACTCGCGCTCGCGGGCGTCACTGGGTCACACTCGCCCGACGCGACCCGGGCGACCCAGGTCTGATCCCCCGGCGAGAAGCTGTTCCCTCTGGCCGGCTGAGAAGCCGTTCACGCGGGCTGGCCGAGAAGCCTTTCCCTCGGGCCGGTCTACGAGCGGTATGACCGACTGGAGCGCGGTTCTCTGGGGCTTCGTCGCCGGGATCGTCGCCGGCGTGTTCGCCTTCGTCCTCCCCGTCATCGGCCACGTCGGCGCGGGGCTGGTCGCCGGCTTCGTCGCCGGGTTCCTCGGCGGCGGCGGGATCGGACGCGGCGCGTGGCACGGCCTGCTCGCCGGGTCGCTCGGCGGGATCGCGCTGGCGCTGGTCGCGGGGCTGTTCGGCGCCGTCATCGGGAGTCTCGCCGGCGGCCCCGTCGGGAGCTTCCTCGGCGGCGCCGGCGTCTTCGTCCTCGGCGTCCTGATCGCCTTCGTGTTCGCCATCGACAGCGCCATCGGCGGCGCGGTCGGGGGTCTGCTGTCCTGAGCAGGTCCGTGGTCCGGACAGCGGCCGTTCGTGACTGCCGCGTCACGCTTTTTCCGCTCCGGTCCCGAGCGCCGGTATGGCACACATCGACGCAAGCGAGGTGCTCCCGAACGAGCACGTCAGAGGGATGGTCGCCGACGGCGAGGTCACGCAACTACACCGCGGGCATCGGTACGCCGACGAGGGCGACACCTTCGAAATCGACGGCGACCGGTTCGAAGTGACGGACGTGACCGAACGAACGCTCGGGGACCTGACCGACGAGGACGCCCGCCGTGAGGGGTCGCCCGACCTCGACGCGTACCGCGAGCGCCTCCAGCGCGTCCACGACGAGTTCGCGTGGGACGACGGCAGCGAGGTCGTTCGCCACCGGTTCGCGCCAGCCGAGGAGTAGCCAGTCGCGGGCCGCGACTCAGCGGCGTTCGGCCAGTTCCCCGCGCAAGTCTTCCAGGTCCATGTCCTTCATCGCCAGGAGGACGAGCAAGTGATACACGATGTCGGCGGACTCGTGGGCGATCTCGTCGTGGTCGTCGTCTTTCGCGGCGAGCAGGAGTTCGGTCGTCTCCTCGCCGAGTTTCTCGAGGACGGCGTTTTCCCCTTTCTCGTGGGTGAACAGCGACGCGGTGTAGGACTCGTCGGGCAGTCGTTCCTTGCGGTCCTCGATGACGGCGAAGACTTCGTCGAGCACGTCGGGGTCGGTCATACCCACCGTGTCGGCCCGCCGGAATAAGTCCGCTCGGGTTCGCGGCCGTCGGCCGTCGCTATTCGCCGGCCGCGACCGCCCCGCTGAAAAAGGCCAGTTCGTGGATTCGGTCGTCGTGAGTCAGTTCAGGGTGGAAGGAGGTCCCCAGCACGGGGCCGTCGCGGACGGCAACGGGGCGGCCGTCCCACTCGGCGAGCACCGCGGCGTCACCCACGGAGTCGATGACCGGCGCGCGGATGAACACCGCCGGAAACGGCTCGTCGAATCCGGCCACGTCCAGCGGTGCCTCGAAACTGTCTCGCTGCCGGCCGAAGGCGTTGCGCTCGACGGTCACGTCCACGAGGTCGAGGCTCTCGACGCGGTCGTCGTTGGGGTCCGTCGACGCGACGATCAGTCCCGCACACGTCGCCAGCACCGGCTTGCCGGCGGCGACGTGGTCCTGTATCTCCGTCGCGATCCCCTCCCGGCGGAGCGCCCGCGAGATGGTCGTCGACTCCCCGCCCGGCAACAGCAACAGGTCGCAGTCGGGCACCAGCCCAGACTGCCTGATCTCGACCACATCGGCGCGCTCGCCGTGGCGCTCGGCGGCCCGCTCGACCGCGGTCGCGTGTTCGCTGACGTCGCCCTGGACCGCGACGACGCCCGCTCTGAAGGTCATACCAGTGGCTTCGGCCCGACGAGCAAAAGCCCCTCGCTTGCCGCAGTTTCCGCGACCACGGGGCCGCTACTCCGCTGGAACGTCGGAGACGATGCTTGCTGATTGCAGAAGGTGTCGTCAGTACCACGGGTTCGTTTCTTTCAGATAGTCTGCACTGAATCGCCGACGCAGTGTGCGTGCCCACGGTGTATATGCTGGAATCGCTCCCTGGCAACCGCTCGACGACACGCACGGCGTTAGTCTCACCGCGGTTTCGCCGAGGAAGAAGGGGTCTCGCCCGATTCAGCCGTCGGCTGGTATCGCATCCAGTTCGATAACGACGGTCGAGCCGTCGTCGCCAGCCGCTCGGAGGAGGTCACCGCCGAAAGAGTCGACGACCCACTGAGTGAGCCACAGCCCCAGACCGCTGGCGTGGCGCAGCTGTGAGATGTCTTTTTGACCCGTGATTATCTCCCACTCCCCGTCGGGGATGCCCGGTCCGGAGTCTCTGAATTCGAGTCGGGCGCGGTTGCCACTGTCGACCGTCCTCACCGTGATATCGAGGGTCGGCTCCGTGCTGTGGTCGTGTTCGACTGCGTTCTGGACGAGTTCGTCGATAGCAACCCGAATGTCCTCGGTCGCACGCACACGCAGGTTTGCGGGTGCATCGAGAGTTATCGACGCTCGCGGGAACGCGTTACGTGCCTCGGCGACGGCCTCGCGGAGGTCACTCGCCACATCGTAGTGCTCGATCTGTTCGCCACGGCGTTCGATGGCTCGCTCGATGACTATCGCCCTCTCATGGAGTGTCGTGACGTCGGACACTTTGTCACGAGCCTCACCGATTCGCTCGGCGACGGCCTGATCGGCCACGTCGGTAGCGAGAGTTTCCAGCAATCCCATGACGACGTTCAACCTGTTACGGAGGTCGTGACGCAGGATCCGGTGCATCACCTCGATGTACTGCTCGCGTCGCTTCTGGTCGCTGATGTCGTGGACGATTTCGACGACACGCCGCTGGCCAGCGACAGTCGTCGGCTTCAGCGTCACTTCCACGAGGAACCGCTCGCCGTCGGCGGTGGCCGCCAGCCACTCGAAGGACTGCTCGCCGGCCTCCAGCGTCTCTCTGACTGCCGATCTGGCTTTCTCCTCGGTGTACGGTCCGTCGCCAGCCGCGATCTTCCCCAGAGTGATCTCGTCGGTCTCGTCGGGGTCGTACCCCAGTAGTTCGTAGAATGCACGGTTCGCTCGCTGGATGGCGCCGTCCGCTTCGTGGACGGCGATACCATCGGAAGCCTGTTCGAAAAGGCGCTGGTACTCGTTCGCACGGTCCCGGTCGCGGACGAGACGGGAGAGACGGGCTGTCAGGATCTCCTCGTCGACTCCCGTCCCCGCTTCGTCGCCGAGTTGCCGGACGACGTCTGTCGCACCCGCTTCGAGTGTCGGCCCGGCGTGTTCTGGGTCGGTGGCGACGAGGATGGGGACTGTCGCCGACTCGGACCGGACCGTCTCGACGATAGTCCGCGGAACCGGGTCGGTCCGGGCGTGCTGGCAGAGCACACACGCGACCTGTCGTTCGGTCAGCGTTCGTCGCAGTTCGTCGTCCGCCGCGGCCACGGTCACGTCGAACGGGGCGTCCGACAGTGCCGACGCCAGAGCGCTCGCGTCGCCACCGTCGGTGCCGACGGCGAGTACTGCCGGCAGCACTGCCCCCCTTTGTGAGCTCATACCACGTTATCGACTAACGTTGGGGGTTACAAAAATCCTGCCAGCAGAGAAGGCGTTCAACCGAACGTCGGCAAGTGTTCAAGCGCGACCGAAGGAACCTCTCGAAGCGAACGGCAAAGCCGTGAGCGCAGCGAGTCTTTCGTCGAAGCCGTGAGCGAAGCGACCGAGGACGCCCAAGCGGCAAAAGATGGGAAGTGACAAGCGTCGTCCGGCGAGAGAGCGGGTATGGACGCCGACCCTACGTTCTACGACGACCGACTCGCCGCGGAGATGGACCGCGGCGAGTTCGTCCTCGCGGTCGTCACGGCCACCAAGCCCGACTTCTACAAGCAAGCGCCGGTCGTCGCCGCCGCCCGCGAGCGCGGCCTGCCCTGTTTCGTGGTCCACACTGGCCAGCACTACGACGACCTGCTCGGCCACGGCCTCGAAGAGTACGACCTCGAACCCGCGATCGCCGCAAACCTCGGGGTCCGGGGTGACCTCAGCGAGAAGACCGCACAGATGATGCTCGCGGTCGAGCAGTTGGCCGAGCGACTTGCCGAGTGGCCCGAGACGACCGTCCTCCCGCTGGTCCACGGCGACACCCACGCCGCCGCCGTCTTCCCGCAAGCGTGGCTGTTCGCCACCAACCAGCAGGTGGCACACAACGAGGCCGGCCTCCGCGCGATGGCGCCCGACTACGACGCCGTCCGGGCCGCGACGGCAGGACCAGGCGACGATACCGACGCCGCCGCTGCCGGCGACCTCGACCCCGCCGCGCTCGTCGACGCCCAGTGGGACGGCGAGTGGACGGTCGACCGCACGGAACCGTTCCCCGAACAGTACGACACGTTCGTCGGTTCGGCGGCCGCCCGCTACCAGTTCGCCCCCGTCAAGCGCAATCGCGAACATCTCGAATCGGAGGGGTACCCCCGCGCCGTCGACGGTGACGAGCGCATCCCGGTCGTCGGCAACTCCGTCGTCGACGCGATCCAGATGAAGGCCGACCACGACGGCGAGAGCGTCTTCGAGGTCTACCCCGTTCTGAAGGAGCGCGATGACTGGATCCGCGTCGACATCCACCGGCGCGCGAACCTCCTGCCCGGTCGATTCACGGCGCTCGTCGAGGGCGTCCTCGCCCTCGTCGAGGACGGCTACAACGTCAACTTCGTCGAACTCACCGCGACCCGCCACGCCCTGGAACGCCACGGCTACCGCGACCGCCTCCAGCGGCTGGCCGACGAGCGCGACAACTTCCTGTTCACCGGCCTCTGGAAGAAACACGCCCACGTCTACGAGTTCCTCCGCTCGGGGCAGTGTCTCGCGGAACTCACCGACTCGGGCAGCATGCAGGAAGAACTGAACCATATCGACGAGGCCTGCTGCCTCACCGCCCGGTTCAACACCGACCGCCCCGAGACCGTCGTCGACGCCCGGACGAACCTGCTGGTCCCGCCGGTCTCCGGCGAGTTCGTCCACGAGATGGTCACCCACGCCCTGGAGACCGACGCCGTCCGCGAGCGTCTCCAGTCAGGCCCGGACCTGTACGGCGAGGGCGTCGGCGAGCGCATCGTCGACTTCCTCGCCGAGCGCCGCGACGTGGACACCGTCGAGTGGTCCCACGAGCGCCACGGGTTCGACGGCCTCGACGGGCAGTCAGTCGACTATCTGTAACGCAGAAACGATGGCGGACGGCCGCTACGGGCTCTACTTCCCGTACTCGCGTTACAGATACGCCACGATATGCGACCACCATTTTCTCGTCGCCTTTCCTCGCTCACTTCGTTCGCTGTGGGAGACGCGTGGCGGCGATAGCGAGGGGCCGCAGGCCCCTCGGACCGTTGGCGCGGCAACGCCGCGCCAAGAAACCGCCACGTCATGCGGTCGCGGGCCGATGGCCCGCACCCGCTCTCTGCTCACGGGCGCGGCAACGATTTTTCACCGTGGCCAACCAACCGCGAGTATGGAGGTCAACTGCGAGGGCTGTGCGGGCTGCTGTCTCGACTGGCGCCCGCTGGCCGGCGACGACCAGGCCCACGCCCACGACCGACGCGGGCGCTACCGCCCGCTCGACGACACGTACAACCTCGCACCGCTGTCGGGCGACGAGGTGCGGGCCTTCCTCGACGCGGGCCAGGCGGGCGCGATGACCCCGCGGCTCTACCGGACCAGCGAGGGACCGAGCACGACCGTCGGCGGGGTCGAGGTGGCCGCTGTCGGCGACCGCCCCGCGTTCCTCGTCGGCCTGCGAAAGGTCCCGAAGCCGGTCGCACCCTTCGACACGGACCCGGCCTGGCTCCCGACCTGCGTCTTCCTCGACCCGGCGACGCTACAGTGTCGACTCCACGGCGGCGACCGCTACCCCGACACCTGCGCGACCTACCCGGGGGCCAACCTCGCACTGGGGGCCGAGACGGAGTGCGAGCGCGTCGAGCGCGCCCACGGCGGCGAGCGACTGGTCGACGACGCGGTGCCCGCCGAGGCCGACCCCCGCCTCGGGCCCGCCGCCGTCGGCGCGCGTGTGTTCGTCCACCCGGAGCCCGAGCGGGTCGAGCGGGCAGTCGAACGGATCGTGGCGGGCGAACCGACCAGGGCGGACCGCGCCGAGTTTCTCGCCGTCGCGGCGGCGTCGAGTCCCGGCACGCTCGCGGTCAACGACGACCGCTACGAGCAGGCCCGCGAGCGCGCACTCGACGCCGACTCGTGGGTCGACGCCGCCGTCACCGAGTGGCGCGAGCGTGCGGGCGATGTCGGCGAGTCGGCGCCCGCGCCGGCCACCTGTGAGACGGTCGAGGAGGCCCAGGGGGCGCCCGACACGCCGGGCTGGGACGACGTGAAGTGAGACGACCGGTCCGGCTCAGGTCCGGTCGTGTAGTTAAGGGCCGCGAGCACCTACCGCTAGTATGCACGTACTCGTCACTGGGGCGACTGGATTCGTGGGGGGTCGTCTCGTCCCGGCGTTGCGGGCCGCGGGCCACACTGTCCGGGCGCTCGTGCGCGACGCGGACCCCTACGACCCGGCCAGCGATGTCGAAGTCGTCGAAGGCGACCTGCTCGAACCGGAGACGCTCGACAGCGCCTTCGACGGGATCGAGGCCGCATACTATCTCGTCCACTCGATGCGAGCGGGCGGTGACTTCGAGGAGCGAGACCGGCGGGCGGCGACGAACTTCGCCGACGCCGCGAGCGCTGCGGGCCTCGAGCGCGTGGTCTACCTCGGTGGCCTCGGCGAGGACCTCGACGACCTCTCGCCGCACCTGCGCTCGCGCCGCGAGGTCGAGACGGTGCTCTCGGGCGGCGACTACGACCTGACGACGCTGCGGGCGGCGGTCATCGTCGGCGACGGCAGCGCGAGCTTTCGGATGGTGCGCCAGCTCGTCAAGCGCCTGCCCGTGATGGTCACGCCGCGGTGGGTCGCCAACGAGTGCCAGCCGATCGCTATCGACGACGTGGTCGCCTATCTCGTGGGCGTCCTCGACGCACCGGCGACCGCCGGCGAAACCTACGGTATCGGCGGCCCCGACGTGCTCACCTACCGCGAGATGCTCGTCCGGACGGCGCGGGCGATGGGGCGCCGTCCCCCGAAGGTCGTCTCCGTCCCCGTCCTCACGCCGCAGCTGTCCTCGTACTGGGTCGGGTTCGTGACCGATGTCCCGGCGTCGGTCGCGCGCCCGCTCATCCTCGGGCTGCGAAACCCGGTCGTCGTGACCGACGACGCCATCCGGGACCACGTCCACGTCGAGTTGACACCGTTCGACGACGCGGTGGCGAAAGCGCTCGGGACCGGCGCGGCCACCGATGCCACCGCGCCAGCGAGTCCGCCCAACCCGGAGGCGGGCTCCGGATGAGTCGCCCGGAATACGGCGAAACGTGGACCTTCGAGAGCATCATCGGCGCGCTCCCCGGGATCGATATCTCCGAGCGGGCAGCCCTACTCATCCAGTTCGGCGTCTTCGAGGCCGGCGTGCTCGCGCTCGCAGGGGTCTACGGCCTCTGGGAGGGTGCGCTCGCCGGGACCGCCGCCGTCGTCGTCGCCACCGCCGGCAGCCTCGAGATGCTGCGGATCAGCAAGCTCGTCCGCCGGGTCGACCCGCCCGAGTCCTACCAGCGGCTGCTCTTCGGGTCGAGTATCGAAGTCGTCCTCGGCGTCGTCTCCTTCATCGGTCTGATAACCTACCTGTTCGTCTACGACCCGCGAACCGGTACGACGCTGGTGTCCGAACTGCTGGGGCCGGAGCCGCCTGTCCTACCGACACTGCTGACGCTGCTGGTGCTGTGGGACCTGTGTTACCGGATCGGCACGGGCTGGTGGGCCAGCGTCGCCGCGCTCTGGCGGTCGACCCGCCTGGAGTTCTCGCCCGACCGGGCCCGCCTGCTCGCCCGTGCCGACCTCGAGACGATGGGCTTCGGCCTGCTCCAGTTGCTGCTGGTCCCGTTCCTGTTCGGCCACCCGATCTTGCTTTTCGCCGTCGTCGGCCACGTCGTCGCCGTCGTGACGGTGACGGGGCTCTCGCTGGCAGTGTTACACGTCCGGACGAACAGAAGGGACGCCGCTACGAGTTTATCTCCCTGAACTGGTCGAGGAGATCCTCGGCCGACTCGCCGCTGTCGTACTCCACCTCGCCGTGATACTCAGTCCGCTCGTCGTCTTCGCTGATGTCTACTTCGTTATTCTTCCGCTCGCGACGCTCGTGCTCCTCTTCGTCGTATGCACCCATCGACATTGTGTACCACACCCAACCTTGCTAGTACGTGACTATCAATGTAACGGTTAGTACAGGTTTGCGGCGAGAGATGATTTCGGTGGCCAGTCAGTGGATTTCGGGGGTGTCAAATCGTCGTGGACTCTCGGGCGAGCGACAGCGAGGCGGAAGACTGTAGACGCCGCGTCACCTGATCGGGGTATGGCCGGGCCGGTCCGCTTTCGGCGGTCGACGCAGTGGTGGGACGAGAACCGCGTCCGACAGTCCCTCCTCGCGCCGCTCGACGAGCGGTTCGGTGCCCGGATGCGCGGCACGCACGTCGACCCGCCGGACGGCTACGTCGCCCGCCGGATCGAGATGGACAACGGCGACCTGGCGCTGTTCGCCTGGCGTGCCGACGGCGACGGCGCGTTCTGGCTGGGCAACACGGAGACGCCCGAGACGCTCTGGCGGACCGACAAGGAGACCTTCGAGGAGGCGCCGTTCGCCGTCGGGCGCTGGGGCCAGCGCGAACTCCTCGTGGACCTCGAACGGCAGGCGCCGTGGCTCGCCGCCTTCGACCACGTCGCCTGGTTTTTTCTCCCGGTCCTCTTCTCGAAGGACGGCCGCGAGACGACGCGGGCCTTTTTCGACCGCGATGCCGCCGGCTTCCCCGACGCCACCCGCGAGCAGGGACTGGGGTTCTACGAGCGATTCCTCAAACGAGGGGTCCTCGACGACCACCGCTACACGATGGCGTCCAAACTCGGCACTAGCGAGCGCAACGAGTTCGGCCGTATGCGTGCCACCATGGGTGAGTTCGACGCCGCCAAACTCCTCGACGACGCCGGCCACGAGTTCGTCCCCGAGGCCGAACGCGACTCCGGCCATGCGCTCGATTTCGCTGTCCGGACGGGCAACAGCGAGCGCCTGGTCGAAGTCACCCGCCCGCGGCCTCCGCGAAACCGCCCCGCCGGTACCCCCGTTTCCGCACTCGCTCGCACCGTCAAGTCCAAGACGCAGGACCAGCTCGCGGTCCACAGCGACGCTCTCCTGTTGGTCGACTGTACTTCCTTTCGGGACGACGAGTGGAACGCCATCGCGGGCGAGCGACCCGACCTCCCCTACGCGCCCACCGCCGTCTTCCGCTACCGCCCCGACGACCGCGGCCAGGGCTACCGATACGGCGACGTGCCTCTCGACCTCGGCGACGCTATCGAGTGGCTATAGCCGGCCGGCCACGAACCGGGCCAGTTCCGGACCCGACCGCATCCGATCGAGAGAGTCCGCACGTTTTTCACGGCCCAACCCCGACGTTCGATAGATGAGTCGCGCCCGGAAACCCGAGTGGCTGAAGACCCGCCCACCCTCGGGCGAGCGCTTCGCGGACATCAAGGACACACTCCGCGAGCACGACCTGAACACGGTCTGTGAGGAGGCCAACTGCCCGAATCTGGGGGAGTGCTGGTCCGGCAGGGACGGTCCTGGCACTGCGACGTTCATGCTGATGGGCGACACCTGCTCGCGGGGCTGTAACTTCTGTGACGTGGAGACGGGCGGGATGGACCCGCTCGACGACGACGAACCCGAGCAGGTTGCCGAGGCGGTCGCGGAGATCGGCCTCGATTACGTCGTCCTCACGTCCGTCGACCGCGACGACCTGCCCGACCAGGGCGCCGGCCACTTCGCCGACACCATCACGGCGATCAAAGAGCGCCACCCGGGCGTCCTCGTCGAGGCGCTCGTGCCCGACTTCCAAGGCGAGACGCGCCTGGTCGAGACAGTCCTCGAGGCCGAGCCGGACGTGTTCGCGCACAACGTCGAGACGGTCGACCGTCTGCAGTGGCCGGTCCGGGACCGCCGAGCGGGCTACGAACAGTCACTGTCCGTCCTCCGGCATGCCGCCCAGGAGAGCGACGCGTTCGTCAAGACCAGTCTCATGCTCGGCGTCGGTGAGTACGACCACGAGCTCTACCAGACGCTCGGCGACCTGCGGAGCGTCGGCGTCGACATCGTCACGCTCGGCCAGTACCTCCAGCCCTCGCGCTCTCACCTGGAGGTCTCCGAGTACGTCCACCCTGACGCCTTCGACACCTGGGAGCGCGTCGCCGAGGACGAACTCGGCTTTCTGTACTGCGCCGCGGGACCGATGGTGCGCTCGTCGTACCGCGCCGGCGAACTCTTCGTCGATGCGGTAAAACGGGAGGGAGAGTCGGTCGACGAGGCCCGCGCGACTGCGAGCGCGAGCGAGAGCTGAACGTTCGGCCCTGATTCCTTCGTGGGCAACACGCTGCCACACCCTCGCCGTGGCCGATCGGACCTAAATATCCCGGGCGAGAGCCCCCGCGAAAAGGCGACGAACGTCCAGTTTTTCGACCGATCTCGGGTCGTTCGGACTCCGAGACGGCGACGTGACGACTGGACCAGCTGCTGTGGTCGGCAAGATTCGACTGCAGCGAAAGCTATTTACGAAAATCCTTAAGCCGGCGGCGGCACTTTGTCGTAGTATGTTCGCCAGGAGGGGGGGCCCGTGAGTACGTTGCAACGGGACCCCGCCGACCGGGTTCAGGTGCTCGACGAGGACGGACGAGTCCGCGAGGGCGCGACGGTCCCCGACCTGGACGAGGAGACGTTCGTCGAGATGTATCGGGAGATGAAACTCGCCCGGCACTTCGACGAGCGGGCGGTGAGTCTGCAGCGCCAGGGGCGGATGGGGACGTACCCGCCGATGTCCGGTCAGGAGGCCGCACAGGTCGGCAGCGTCCACGCCATCGACGCCGACGAGGACTGGCTGTTCCCCAGTTACCGCGAGCACGCGTCGATGATGCACGTCGGCCTGAGCGCCGAGCAGACGCTGCTGTACTGGATGGGCCACGAGGAGGGCAACGTCCGCGAGGACCTCAATCTCTTCTCGATAGCGGTCCCCATCGCGACGCAGGTCCCCCACGCCACCGGCGCGGCGTGGGCCTCGAAACTCCGCGACGAGCGCAAGGCCTTCCTCTGTTACTTCGGCGACGGCGCCACGTCCGAGGGTGACTTCCACGAGGGCCTCAACTTCGCCGGCGTCTTCGACGTGCCCGCGGTCTTTTTCTGTAACAACAACCAGTGGGCCATCTCCGTCCCGCGGGACCGCCAGACCAGAAGCGAGACGCTGGCGCAGAAGGCCACCGCTTACGGCTTCGAAGGCGTCCAGGTCGACGGGATGGACCCGCTCGCGGTCTACCAGGTAACGAAGGCGGCCGTCGAGAAGGCCCGCCACCCCAACCCGGACGAACTCCGTCCCACCCTCATCGAAGCCGTGCAGTACCGCTTCGGCGCGCACACGACCGCCGACGACCCCTCTGTGTATCGCGACGAAACAGAGGTCGAGCGCTGGAAGGCCAGAGACCCCCTCCCGCGCATGGAGACGTTCTGCCGGGAGCGCGGCATCCTCGACGACGAGCGCGTCGACGCCATCGAATCGACGGTCGAAGACGAGGTGGCCGACGCCATCGCGGCCGCCGAGAGCGTCGCGCGGCCTGACCCGGGAGAGCTGTTCGAACACGTCTACGCCGGGATGCCCGACCGGCTGGACGAACAGCTCGACTACCTGCGGCGACTGCGCGAGCGACACGGCGACGCGGCGCTTCTGGAGTAACCATGAGTCACGCTACCGACACCGACGATATCGACGGGGAACAGGACGACGAAACGCAGAGTCTGACGCTGGTCCAGGCGGTCCGGGACGGCCTCCACGGCGAGATGGAACGGGACGACCGCGTCATCGTCATGGGGGAAGACGTCGGCGAGAACGGCGGCGTCTTCCGCGCGACCCAGGGGTTGATCGACGAGTTCGGCGAGGACCGCGTAGTCGACACCCCACTCGCCGAGTCGGGCATCGTCGGCACCGCCATCGGCATGGCCGCCTACGGCCTGCGCCCGGTCCCGGAGATCCAGTTCATGGGGTTCATCTACCCCGCCTTCGACCAGATCGTCTCCCACGCCGCGCGCCTGCGGACCCGCTCGCGCGGGGAGTTCACCTGCCCGCTGGTCGTCCGCGCGCCCTACGGCGGCGGCATTCGCGCCCCCGAACACCACTCCGAGTCCAAAGAGGCGTTTTTCGTCCACGAACCCGGCCTGAAAGTAGTGATCCCCTCGACTCCCTACGACACGAAGGGACTGCTCGCCGCGGCCATCCGCGACCCCGACCCCGTGGTCTTCCTCGAACCCAAACTCATCTACCGGGCCTTTCGCGAGGAGGTCCCCACGGAGCCGTACACCGTGCCGCTGGGCGAGGCGGCCGTCCGCCGCGAGGGGGCAGACGTGTCGGTGTTCACGTGGGGTGCGATGACCCGCCCGACCCTCGAAGCCGCCGAGAACCTCGCCGGAGATATCGACGTGGAGGTCGTCGACCTGCGGACGCTCTCGCCGCTGGACGAGGAGACTATCGTCGAGTCGTTCAAGAAGACGGGTCGCGCCGTCGTCGTCCACGAGGCGCCCAAGACCGGCGGCCTGGCCGGTGAGATAACCGCCACGATCCAAGAGGAAGCGCTCGTCTACCAGGAAGCGCCCATCGAGCGCGTGACGGGCTTCGACGTGCCCTACCCGCTCTACGCGCTGGAGGACTACTACCTGCCCGAACCCGAACGCATCGAAGACGGCATACGGAACGCCGACGACTTCTGACTCATGGTCCGCGAGTTCAAACTCCCCGACGTCGGCGAGGGGGTCGCCGAGGGGGAACTGCTGGAGTGGCACGTCGCCGTCGGCGACCGCGTCACCGAAGACCAGGTCGTCGCCGAGGTCGAGACCGACAAGGCTGTCGTAGACGTGCCAGCCCCGGTGAACGGCACCGTCAGCGAACTGCGCGCCGACCCCGGCGACGTGGTTCCGGTCGGCGACGTCATCATCACCTTCGACGTCGACGGCGGGGACGATAGTGCAGGCGCCGCCGCAGGCGAGAGCGATGCGGCTGCGGACGCCGCCGAGGACGGCACCGGGACGAGCGAGAGCGACCAGACGGCGGCCAGCGCCGCGAGCGGCCGCGTCTTCGCCGCGCCGAGCGCGCGCCGCCTCGCCCGCGAACTCGACGTCGATATCGACGCCGTCGAGGGTTCCGGGCCCGGCGGCCGTGTCACCGAGAGCGACGTGCGCGCCGCCGCCGAGAGCGGCGGAACGAACGACGCGGACGACAGCGACGACGGGAAACAGCTGAAATCGGCGGTATCCAGAATCGGTGAGGACGAAGACGAGGACGACGGCACACAGCTCAAATCCGCCGTCTCCCGGATCGACGACGGCGAGAGCGGCGTCGAGTCGAAATCGGGCGGTGGGCCGGCCACGGGTGCGGCGAGCGGATCCGACGCGGGTGCGGCGAGCGGATCCGACGCGGGCGCAGCGAGCGGATCCGACGCGGGCGCCCCCGTCGAGTCGGCCGACCGCGAGCGGACGCTGGCCGCGCCGGCCACGCGGAGGGTCGCCGACGAACTCGACGTGGCCCTCGACCACGTCCCGACCGACGAGACGCGCGACGGCGAGGCGTACGTCTCCGAAGCGGCCGTCCGCGAGTACGCAGAAGCCCAACAGGAAGCGCAAGCGGCCGACGCCGCGGCGGTCTCTGCCGGCAGTGCGGACGCGGCAGCGAGTAGCGAGACCCCCACCGCGGGCGAGCGTGAGACCCGCGAACCCTACCGCGGGGTCCGCAAGACCATCGGCGAGGCGATGGAGCGCTCGGCGTACACCGCGCCCCACGTCACCCACCACGACACCGTCGACGCCAGCGCGCTCGTCGACGCCCGCGAGAAACTCAAATCCCGGGCCGAGGACCGCGGCGTGAACCTCACCTACCTCCCCTTCGTCATGAAGGCGGTCGTCGCTGCGCTGAAGGAGCATCCCGTCCTCAACACCTCGCTCGACGAGGCAAACGACGAGATCGTCTACAAGCACTACTACGATATCGGCGTCGCGACGGCGACGGACGCGGGCCTGATGGTGCCGGTCGTCGAGAGCGTCGACGAGAAGGGCCTGCTCGAAATCGCCGACGACGTGACCGAACTGTCGGCGAAGGCCCGCGACCGCTCGATCGACCGCGAGGAACTGCGCGGGAGCACCTTCTCGGTCACGAACTTCGGCGCCATTGGTGGCGAGTACGCCACCCCGATCATCAACTATCCCGAGACCGCCATCCTCGGCCTCGGGGAGATCAAAGAGCGGCCGATGGTCGTCGACGGCGAGGTGGTCCCGCGCGACGTGATGACTATCTCGCTGTCGGTCGACCACCGCGTCGTCGACGGCGCCGACGCCGCGCGCTTCGCCAACACCCTCACCGAGTACCTCGAAGACCCGACGCTCCTCCTGCTGGAGTAGCCGCCGGCGTTTCGACCGGTCGGTCTGTCCGCCAGTCGACGGAGCGCCGACAGCACTGTGATCGCGAAACGTATCGCTTGGAAATGCTGTTTCACTGACCACAACAGTTATCACTCGCGGGAGACAACCGCCGATATGTCGAACCAACGGTCACCGGTCGACCACGCGAAAATTCGGCTCCGGCGGGCGAGACGGGCAGCGCCGGCGTACCTCTTCTGGGCGAGCGTCTGCTACGCCATGTTCTACGTCGCGGGCGTCTGGTACGGGAGCGGCGGCGGCCAGGACCCCGGATTCGCCTTCCCGTTCGGGTGGCTGTGGGCCCTGTCCCTGGTCGTCGTCTTCGTCGGCGTGGCGACGCGAGTCACTCCAGAGACGTAACGTGGACGAAGATGACCGGCATTTCACCGACACGACTGACCGACGGCACCTCCAAAGTATGAATATCCCGGTGTCCTGGAAGACCCGCAAGCGAGTTCGCCAACTGTACGCCGCCGTCGTCGCCGTGTCGGTGTGTTACCTCTCTTTCGCGGTCGGTGGAGCCTTCATGACTGGCGCGAGCATCCAAGCGCCTTCCATCGGAACCATCGCCGTCCGTGCCCCCGTGGGATCGGTATCGTGGCGGTCCGCCGTCACCTTCCTCGTCGTGATCGTGGAACGGCGGTCCGCCGTCGCCTCCCTCGTCGTGATCGTGGAACTGCTCCGGCAGTCCTACGTGCACCGTGCCTGGGTCGGGTTGGCGGTTGCCGCGCTGGCTGAGGCGAGCCAGGAGCCTGAATCCGACGACGCAGCTGACGACGACGTGGGCTGGAACAGGCGCTGACGCTCGACGACCCGACCACATCCCACATCTTCCGGATTTATACGCTCGGCCGCCCTCTGCCCGACAATGGTCGTCGGAGACGTCACCACAGGCACGGACGTACTGGTCATCGGCGGCGGGCCGGGCGGCTACGTCGCCGCCATCCGCGCCGGACAGCTAGATCTGGACGTGACGCTGGTCGAGCGAGACGCCTACGGCGGGACCTGTCTCAATCACGGCTGTATCCCCTCGAAGGCGCTCATCTCGGCGACGGACGTGGCCCACGACGCCGGCAACGCCGAACACATGGGCGTCTACGCCGACCCCGCGGTCGACCTGCAGGGCATGGTCGAGTGGAAAGACGGCGTGGTCGACCAGTTGACTGGCGGCGTCGAGAAGCTCTGCAAGGCCGCGAGCGTGAACCTCGTCGCCGGCCGCGCCGAATTCGCGAGCGCGGACACCGCCCGCGTCGTCCACGAGGGCGAGGGCCAGGGATCCGAGACGGTCGCGTTCGAGCACGCCATCGTCGCGACGGGCTCGCGACCCATCGAGGTCCCCGGCTTCGAATTCGACGGCGAGCACGTCCTCTCCTCGCGGGATGCCCTGTCGCTCGATTCGGTGCCCGAGAGTCTCGTCGTCGTCGGCGCGGGCTACATCGGGATGGAACTCTCGACGGTGTTCCAGAAACTGGGCTGTGACGTAACCGTCGTGGAGATGCTCGACGACGCGCTCCCCGGATACGAGGACGACGTGGCTCGCGTCGTCCGGACCCGTGCCGAGGAACTGGGCGTCGACTTCCACTTCGGGCAGGCCGCACAGGAGTGGGAGCGGGCGGGCGACGGGATCACCGTCAGGACCGAGAACGAAGGCGGGGAAATCGCGGAGTTCGGCGCCGAGAACTGTCTCGTGGCGGTCGGGCGCCAGCCCGTGACGGACACGCTGAATCTCGACGCGCTGGGACTCGAACCCGACGATGAGGGCTTCCTCGCGACGGACGACCAGGCGCGGACCGACCTGGACCACGTTTTCGCGGTGGGCGACGTGGCCGGCGAGCCGATGCTCGCGCACAAGGCCAGCACCGAAGGGGAAGTCGCCGCGGAGGTCATCGCCGGCGAGCCCGCGGGCCTTGACTACCAGGCCGTCCCCGCGGCGGTCTTCACCGACCCCGAGATCGGCACCGTGGGGATGACCGAGGCAGAAGCGACCGAGGCGGGCTTCGAGCCCATCGTCGGAGAGTTCCCGCTTCGGGCGAACGGGCGGGCGCTGACGTTCGGCGAGGACGAGGGGTTCGTCCGCGTGGTCGCTGCGGGCGACGGCGAGTTCCTGCTTGGCGCGCAGGTCGTCGCGCCGGAGGCGAGCGAACTCGTCGCCGAACTCGGTCTCGCGATCGAGATGGGCGCTCGCCTGCAGGACGTGGCGGCGACGGTCCACACGCATCCGACACTCGCCGAGGCGACCCGTGAGGCCTGCGCGAACGCGCTCGGGAAGGCCGTCCACACGCTGAACCGGTAACGGGCAGTCGCCGACTCGCTCGGCGACAGCGGTGTCGGTCGCGAACGCCGGGCTGTCAGTCGGGTCAGCGGAACACTCATTACTGCTGGACAACAATTGCGGCAAGAATCCATGACGTCGAGCGTGCTGGAGCGGCCGGGGGTCGACCGTGTCCTCGACGCGCTCGGCGCGCGCCATCGCCGTCTCCTCCTGCTCGAACTCCAGGCTGGCCGTGCCGAGCACGTCACGGACATCGTCCTCCGAGGCGGCGGCCAGGACTCGGCGCGGCCCGAACTCGAGCACAACCACCTCCCGCGACTGACCGAGGCTGGGTACGTCGAGTGGGACCGCGAGACGGGGGAACTCTCGAAGGGGCCGAACTTCGATGAGATCGGACCGGTCCTCACGTTGCTCGAGGACCACGCCGGCGAACTCCCCGCGGACTGGCCCTGAAATCCGCTACACCACTGCCGCCGCGAGCGCACGCTCGACGTACGTCGCCAGCAGTCCTTGCCGGAACTCCCCCGACGCCGAGGGGTCCGACCGGAACCGCCCGGTATCGAGGTCGTCGTCCGCCGTCGCCGCGGCCGCCGTCCGAGCGTCAGCGTCGACCGGGCCGCCGGCCAGCGCCGCCTCGACCGCAGGGAGCCTGACCGCGTGCTCGACGACGCCAGTCGCGGCCACGCGGGCGTCGGTCACCGTCTCGCCGTCGCGGTCGAGGACCGCCGCGACACCGACCAGCGCGTAGCCCGTCGCGGGATGGGTACGCCGGACGTACGCCGCGTCTGTCGACCCCGCACCGGACGCTCCCGCGTCCCTCGTCCCCGTCTCGGGCGTTCTCGCGTTGGTCCCGTCACCAGCAGCAGGCACGCGGATCTCAGTCAGAATCTCGGCGGGGTCGACGACCGTCTCGCGCTCGCCGACGAAAAACTCGGTCGCTGGAACCTCGCGCTCGCCGTCCGGTCCCACGAGGACTAGCGTCGCGTCGGCGGCGAGGACGGCCGCCGGCGGGTCGGCCGCGGGGTGGGCCTCGACGAGGTTCCCGCCGAGAGTCCCGCGGTTGCGGATCTGTACGTCCCCGACTTCGGCAACCGCGTCGGCGAGGACCGGCGCGTGCTCCCGGACGAGCGTCGAGTCAGCCAGGTCCGAGTAGGTAGTGAGTGCGCCCACCGCGAGCGAGTCCTCGCGTTCGGTGACGCCGACCAGGTCCTCGGTATCGAGGTCGACGACCGCGTCCGGTTCGCGGTCGCCGGCCTTCATCGCCGGAACGAGTCCGTGTCCGCCCGCGAGGAGTTCGGCGTCCGCGCCGGCCTGGGTGTGGGCGGCCAGCCGGTCGACGGCCTCGGCGACGGAGTCGGCCCGCTCGTAGTCGAACTCGGGTGGGAACATCTCAGTCGTCCCCCGTCGCCGAATCGGGGTAGTCGCTCGCGTCGACCCGCTCGGCGGCCGTCTCGACGGCGTCGACGATGGTGCCGTAGCCGGTGCAGCGACAGACGTTGCCCTTGAGCGCGTGGCGGATCGCCTCGCGGGAGGGGGCGGAGTTCTCCGCGAGCAGCGCTTCCGTGGTCAGCAGCATTCCGGGGGTGCAGTAGCCACACTGGAGGCCGTGTTCCTCGTGGAAGGCGGCCTGGATCGGGTGTAACTCGCCGTCGGCCTCGTCGGCGAGCGCGCCCGCCGTCCGGACCTCGCTGCCGTCGGCCTCGACGGCCAGTATGGTACAGGACTTGACCGCGTCGCCGTCGAGCTGGACCGTGCAGGCGCCGCATTTGCCGCTCTCGCAGCCGACGTTCGGGGCCGTGTAGCCCAGCTGGTCTCGCAGCGCGTGGACGAGTAGCGTGCGGGACTCGACCGTCAGCGACTCCGTCGTGCCGTCTACCGTGAGCGTGATGTCGTGGTCTGCCATTGCTAGAGAGCGCGTGTGAGATCGCAGTCGATACTCGCGGCAACGGACTACCCCGAGGTAAGCGTTCGCCCCGCGGAAGCGATCGAGGGAGAGTGGCTCTATTCGAACTGTAGACAGCGACCGCAGACAGCGTGACCGCCCCCGTTTCCTGCCCGCGCCGGCCGGCTACTGCCCCCCGGCCGGATACTGCTCCGTCACTCGTCGGTGCGGAGTCGGGTGGCTAATCGCCTCGCCCGCCGATCAGACCGGATTTCGCTCGGCCTCGATGTGGTCGACGTACGTCTCCACGACTCGTCGGATGATCGCTTCACCAGCCTCGGCGGTAGCTTCGTTCGGGTCCCCGAGTACCCCGTTTTCGGTGATCGACCGAAATCCTTCGCTGAGGAGACGAGCGGTCGAAATGTCACCTTCGGGCCCGCGTTCGAACTGGTCCGTCCTGACGAGGTCGGCGTCGATCGCCAGTATCATCGCCGTTTCGGCCGCCCCGGCGTGAATCACGTCCTGGTCGTACTCGATGCCTGCCTCGCTGAGCCCCTCGTTCAGTAGCTGCATGTGTTCGTCGAGGTCCGCCAGAGGGAGGACGGTGGCATCGATCTCAGGGGCGATATCTGGGGCGACGGTCTTCACCGGGCCGAAATTCCCGCCGTGAGTCGGCACAAGTACGATGTACTCGAACCCGTGTTCGTCGAGCGACCGACAGTACGACCGGATCACGTCCATCAGTGTTTCCGGCGGGACGGTGATCGTTCCGGGAAACGCCATGTGATGTCCCGAGCATCCGGGGCGGATCGTCGGAGCAGCGAGTGCATCGCCCAGTTCCGTGGCGATCCGCCGAGAGAGTTCGTCTCCGTCGAGTGTGTCCATATTCAACGGCAAGTGTGGACCGTGCTGTTCTATCGAGCCGACGGCCACGACTGCCGTGCGTGTGCCGGCTTCGAGGGCTGCGTCGACTTCTGGCCATACCATCTCCTCAAGGAGTACTGACCGGCGAGAAGACATGCGTTCGCCCCTCTTCGACCAGAGGTGAAACCTTGTGGAAGGGTGGGTCGCGACCACTCGATCGCCCGAACTCCGTGTTGTATCCATCCGCGGTCTCTCCCACGCGGTAAGAGAAACACGAGGGACTACGAAACCGATGTCTAACCGGACGATACACACCGATGCCCGGCTTACAGCACGTCGGTGTCGACGAGCGAGACGGACTGGCCGAGGTCGTGCTCGGTGGCGTACTCGTAGACGACGTGACTGGCGGCGACGTCCTGGATCGCCAGCCCCGTCGAGTCGAAGACGGTGACCTCGTCGTCGCTCGTCCGTCCCGATTTCTCACCGACGACGACCGCCCCGAGTTCGGCGTGGATGTCGTCGTCGTCGAGCACGCCCTCGCTCCAGGGGACGTTGATCTCGCCGGAGTGGGTACACTGCTCGTAGTCGTCGATGACGATGGTCGCGTCGCGCAAGACCGCGTCGGCGATCTCGTGTTTTCCGGCGGCGTCGGCGCCGATGGCGTTGATGTGCGTGCCCTCGGCGACCGCGTGGACGATCGGGTCGGGGACCGGTGTCACCGTCGAAAGCACGTCACACCGGGCGGCGTCCTCGATAGCGCCGCCGCGGACGTCGAAGCGGTCCTGGAAGTGGGCGACGAACTCGGCGACTCTCTCGTCGTTGCGGTCGGCGACGACGACCTCTTCGATGGGACGGACCCGCGAGATGGCTTCGAGTTGAGTGTACGACTGCACGCCAGCGCCGACGATGCCCATCGACCGAGCGTCCTCGCGGGCGAGGTGCTTCGTGGCGACGGCAGCGGCCGCACCGGTGCGCTTGCGGGTGATCGTCGTCCCGTCGAGCAGGGCGAGCGGGAAGGCCGTCTCCGGGTCGGAGTAGATGACCGTCCCCATGACCGCCGGGAGGTCGTGCTCGCGGGGGTTGTCGGCGTGACTGTTGACCCACTTGACCGCCGCAGCCTCGAACCCACCGCCGGCGTCGGAACCGCTCTCGGATGTCGACTGGCTCGCGGAACCGTCGATTCCCCGAACGTCGAGATACGCCGGCATCGACCGGAAGTCGCCGTTGTACTCCGGGAGGTCGATGTAGGATTTCGCGGGCATCTGCGCGTCGCCGCGGGCGTCGGCAGCGAAGGCCGCCTCGACCGCCTCGGTCACGTCCTCGGTCTGTGCCGCAGCCTCGACTGCGTCGGGACCCAACAGGCGCGTCTGCATGCCGGCAAATATTGCGCGCCGGTACTTAGTTGTTCGACCGTGGCCGCCCTGAAGCAGCCCCAGCCGTCGCCGGGACCGGGCCGGAGCGACCAGTCGTTGGGCAAACAGTTATTACCTTAACGATCGAATATTATAGATCGGGGTGTAAACGTATGTACACAGTGCTGTTACCAGTGGACTCGTCCGAAGACCGAGCGCGGGCGCAGGCGGAGGCGGCGGTGAAACTACCGGACGGGGCGGAATCGATCGTCGTACACCTGTTGCACGTCTTCGACAGTCCAGAAGACGCGCGCGACGAGGCGGTCCGTGCGGTCCCGTCCGCGACGGTCGCGTTCGACGCCCTCGAATCGGCGGGAATCACGGTGAAACCGATGGCGCGGTCGGGCGACCCCGCCACGGAGATCCTGGCGGCTGCCACGGATATCGGAGCGGACATGGTCCTGCTCGGCGGACGCAAACGCTCGCCGCTCGGGTCGGCGCTGTTCGGCAGCGTCAGCCAGGAGGTCATGCTCGACGCCGACCGGCCGGTGGTCGTGACCGGCGAACGGGCCGAGGACGAGCGGCCGACACACCGCTGTCGGAGTTGCGGCGAGGAGTACGCGACATCGCCGGACGTGGAAATCGCGACCTGCCGGAACTGCGGCGGGGCGAAAGTCGAGCGACTCGACGACACGGAGAGCGAGTCGGAACCGCCGACCGCAACGTAACGGGCTTCCTGTGTCGCGGTCCGTAGCAGCCGCGCGGACCACGAACCGGAGTGAAAAGCCGTGGGCGGCATCCGAGACCGAGTCGCGTGTCTCGTGTCAGAACGAACTCACACGGCGAGCTGTCTCCGGTCCGAGTCGGAAACGGGGGAGACACCACACCGCCTCGATTCCGGATCCGACTCGGGGCATCAACAGTCGACTATCGCGCCAGTAGCCCAGGGCGAGTCCGCGGGAGCGTCATCACCACCGTCTGAGCGGGCCACCGTTTCCTCGTTCACATAATAAACGACCGCCGTCGTTCCCTGGTCCGCGTATTCCCCGGACTTGCTCAGCTCGTACGAAAACGAAAACGAGAGTCCGACCAGCCAGCCGTCGTTCGTGTCTCTCATCGTTCGGTCTATCACGTTGATCCGAACGTCAGGGAAGCCGTGTGCCGGGAGGCCGTCCGACTCCGGTGTCGGGGAGCCGAATTCGTACAGCGCCTGGTATCGCTGGTAGTACTCTTCATACGCGAGAGCGTACTCGGTGACAGAGCTGGCAGTTACCTCGGCTGGTGTTCGTGGCGGCGGGACCGGTGTCGTCCCAGTGAACCCATCGAATCTGTCCGTGACGCAGTGTTGTCGCAGTTCGGTTGTCTCTGGTACCGGTACCGTACGGAGGCTCACGCTCTGCACATCCGTCTCTGTCTCGGGTGGTGGATCGGTAGTCGTATCATCGGGTGCGGGAGTTCCGGCTGCGCTCGTCGGGATTTCAGTCGATCCACCTCCTGTCGATATCCCCGAGCAGCCGCAGAATAGGACGGTAATCGCTGCGGAAACGGCTTTCGTAAATTGTCGTCTCTCGCAGCCCATACTGTATCTATATTTATTATATCTATAAAATACTTCTCGTGGTCAACCACTCACTCGGAATAATCAGAGAAAATGATTCGTTCAGTGGGACGAGAGACGGTGATGGGAGAGCGGGGTCGTGGCCGACTCTACATCATGCCGCCCATGCCGCCGCCCATACCGCCCATGCCGCCGCCCATGCCGCCGCCGGGGCCGCCAGCGGGCGGGCCACCGTCGTCGCCGTCGTCGCCGGGCGCGCCGCCTTTGAGGTCGCCCGCGGCGATGACGTCGTCGATGCGGAGGATCATAACGGAGGCCTCCGTCGCGCTCTCGACGGCCTGAGTCTTGACGCGGAGCGGCTCGACGACGCCTTCCTCGACCATGTCGATCACGTCGCCGGAGTAGGCGTCGAGGCCGACCGTGGTGTCGCCGCCGTCGTGCTGACTGCGCAGGTCGACCAGCGAGTCGATGGGGTCGTGGCCCGCGTTCTCGGCGAGCGTGCGCGGGACGACGTCGATGGCGTCGGCGAAGGCCTCGACGGCCAGCTGCTCGCGGCCGCCGACGGAGTCGGCGAAGTCACGCAGTTCGAGGGCGAGCTGAGTCTCGGGCGCGCCGCCGCCGGGCAGGACCTGCCCGTCCTCGAGAGTGACGGAGACGACGCCGAGCGAGTCCGTAACTGCGCGCTCGACCTCGTCGGCGACGTGTTCGGTGCCGCCGCGGAGGACGAGCGTGACCGCTTTGGCGTCCTCGACGTCCTCGACGAAGATGCGCTGGTCGCCGCCGATCTCCTTCTGGGCAACCGAGCCGGCGAAGCCGAGGTCGTCGGCGCTGATGTCGTCGATGTTGGAGACGACGCGAGCGCCCGTGGCACGCGAGAGCGCCTTCATGTCGGAGGTCTTCGCGCGGCGCACGGCCAGGATGCCTTCTTGGGCGAGGTAGTGCTGGGCCATGTCGTCGATACCCTTCTGGCAGACGACGACGTCGGCGCCAGCGTCGGCGATCTCGTCGACGTACTCCTTGAGCTGCTGTTCCTCCTGGTCGAGGAACTGCTGGAGCTGGTCGGGGTCGGTGACGTTGACCTCGGTGTCGAGTTCGGTTTCGGGGACCTCGATGGGTGTCTCGATGAGGGCGACGTCGGCGTCCTCGACGGAGTAGGGCATGTTCTCGTGGACGCGCTCTTTGTCGACGATGACGCCCTCGACGAGTTCGGACTCGTCGATGGAGCCGCCGACGACCGTCTCGAGCTGGACGTTGTCGGTGTCGATGCCGTCCTCGTCAGCGACCGCGCGAACGGCGGCGACGACGAGCGTCGAGAGGGTGTCCTTCGCGTTCTCGGCGCCTTTGCCGGTCATGGCGGTGGCGGCGATGGACTCGAGGATGTCGGTGTCGTCCTCGTCGACCTCGATGGCGATGTCCCCGAGGACTTCCTTGGCCTTCTCGGCGGCCTGGCGGTAGCCCTGGGCGAGGATGGTCGCGTGGATGTCCTGGTCGAGGAGGTCCTCGGCCTTGCCCAGCAGTTCGCCGGAGATGACGACGGCCGTGGTCGTCCCGTCGCCGACCTCGTCTTCCTGCGTGTTGGCGACCTCGACGATCATGTTGGCCGCGGGGTGCTCGATGTCCATCTCGTCGAGGATGGTGACGCCGTCGTTAGTGACGACGACACCGCCGGAGTCGTCGACGAGCATCTTGTCCATGCCCTTCGGACCAAGTGTGGTCCGTACGGACTCGGCGACGGCCTTCCCGGCCGTGATGTTCATCGACTGTGCGTCCTTGCCCGAGGTGCGCTGAGAGTCCTCGGACATGATGATGAGGGGCTGGTTACCCATCTGCTGAGCCATAGTCACCTGAAGGATTGATTGTGATTCTATATAAATG